>Ga0105240_10001183_pt1 | contig 45676 bp, 35 predicted proteins | sample KBSC54metaG_FD_80426 | JGI IMG/M metagenome (GOLD analysis project Ga0105240, IMG submission 80426) | Corn rhizosphere microbial communities from Kellogg Biological Station, Michigan, USA - KBS C5-4 metaG | ecosystem: Host-associated > Plants > Roots > Rhizosphere > Soil | place: Michigan, USA... | reverse complement strand
TCCGGTAGGGAAGCTCCGGCCCTGTCCGCTCTTCAAGTCCGGCCTTGTCCGGCAGTGTCCCGCCTTGTCCGCTCTTCAAGTCCGGCCCTGTCCGGCAGTGTCCAGCCCTGCCCGCTCTTTAAGTCCGGACCTGTCCGGCAGGGTCCAGCCCTGTCCGCTCTTAATAGCGCGCGTCCAGATACATGGCCCCGCGCCAAGATCGCGACGGCTGGACGCCGTGCGCGAGATCGACGTGCAGCAGTCCGTCCAGTAACGACACGCCCACTCCGGCCCCACTGATCAGGCGCCCGGCCGAGCTCCACGCATCTCGCGGCCCGGCCCAACCGATGTCGAAGAACACCGTCGGACGGATCGATACGAGACCGTACGCAACCTCGGTTCGGGTGAACCAGTACGCGTTGCCTGCCTGGGCGCCCATGATTTGGCCGCGCACGGTCTGGGTGCCGCCGAGGTACCAGAGGCGCTGCGGCGGAACGGTTCCGAGGCTCGTGCCCGCGCTCGCCGTCATCGACGCGGCCAAACTCTCGCCTAACCCTCGCGTCACCGAGGCATCGAGCGATCCTCGACCGTAATCGAACGTGCCGCCCGCTCCTTCGAGCGACGCACCGACGCCGACGCGCCACCCGGTGGGATCCAACCCGAAGTCGTCGTGCAGCGACACGACGCCGCCGGCCTCGCCGGCGCGCGCCGCCTGGATGTTGGGCGGCGCGCCGTCGCGCGCGCCTAACGCATGGTACACCGAGAACCGCGTGTTGACGTCCGCGTTGCGCTGCTCTTCGGCGAACGCGCGCCAGGTGATGATCGCCGACCCATCGTGGCGGCCCCCGAATTCCACGCCCCAGGACCGGTAGTAGAACGCGTCGTCGTCGCCCAACGTCAGGTTCCCGATCGAGCTGCCGAGCGAGAGCGGGTCGCCCCACGGATTCACCGGCACCAGACGCCGGTACACGCCCAACGACAGCGTCCGCACCCCGTCCGACCGCTGCGCCTCAAGATCGAACCCGGGCTGCAGGTCCGCGATGCCCAACCGTCCCGTGAGGCTGCCCGAATAGCCCGCGCCGAACGCTTCGTCGAGGCGGGCGCCTAACGACAAGCCTTCCACCCGGTTGTAGCGGACCAGCCCGTCCTGCACGCCGTAGTGCAGCGACGGCGCGCCCGGATGCCATCCCGGCTGCACGCCCAACCCCAGCGACTTGAGCACGGCATCGCGGTCCGGCACGCCGAACGTCTCGTCGCCGGCGTCGAAGATCGACGGCGGCAGCTCCGGCGAATGTGCAAGCGCCGCCGTGTCGCACGGAATCCGGATCTCGATCGGCAGCGCGCCATCGTGACGCATTTGATGTCGCACGAGCGTGTCGCCGCGCGGGCAATCGATGGACTCCATGTCCGGGTCGTCGTCGCCGCGGCGCCGCGACTCACGCCGCGACTCACGCCGCGCCGCACGAATCGAATCGCGCCGCGCCTCGCGCGCCGAGTCGCTCATGTTCGACACGGCGATCGCGGGCAGCGAGTCGGCCACGTTCACGCTCGCATACCGGAACGTCTGCTCCACCGAGAACGTCGCGTGCGTTGGGCCAATCCGCGCACGACCCTCGATCGTCTGCACGCGCGGCATCCACCACCGTTCGTCCACCAGGCCGTACTCGACGATGAACGCCGAGATCGTCGCGCTAATCGGGAAGACTAACGGCTTGACTAACGTGGGGACGTCGTCGAAAGAGTGCGGATCATCCTTGCGCGCCATCTCGGCGATGTCCATCTCGGCGGCCGGTCGATAGACCGCGCGGACGAGCTGTCCTGAAGACGCATCGATCCAGAGCGAGCCGACGATCAGGTCGGACCGCGGCCCCCGCGGAATGACACGGATCTCGCGCAGCCGGATCTGCCGGCCGTCCGGAAACGCCAACGACACCGAGTCGCCCGTCGCGTATCGATACACCGACTCGGCCCCATCCTCGAGGGGATGGATCATCGGGGACTGATGCCGATTGCGCGATCGCACGACTTCGGAGAACCCGACCAGGCCCTCGCGCCCCGGAAAGTACGGGACCGGATTGTCGTCGAGCATGTCGGACAACACTCGCGCACCGGAGTACGCGAGCGGAATCGCCGTGCGCGCGGCGAGCACGTCGATGTGCGCGCCGACTCCGCGACGCCATCGCACACGCGACGCTCCCTCGCTGCGGATGAGCAGCCGCTCGGGGCCGCTCGCGCCAAGTCCGAAATTCACAGTGAAGCGCCGCTTCGCCGTGGCGTCGTATGCCTCGAGCGACGAGTCCTGACTGACGCGCGCCGCGCGCGCACGGGTCACGAGTGGGCGCGCGGCAGCATCCTCGTAGGCGCTCGCCACCTGTGCCGCTGTGGCGACGAATGGCGTGTCTCGCTGCACCATGCGAGCGGTGTCTTGCGCGGGTGCCGCGCCCTGCAGCGCGACGAGAGCTCCGACCCAGAGTAGCATGCCGCCAATCAATGAGTGTCGTGTGTGCGCCGTACGAGCGCGTGGGCGGCCGAGTTTCGCCGTTCGGCGCTGTGCATCCGCGCTCGGGCGTCCGAGCCGTCCGCCTAACCGAGTCGGGCGACCTCGGTGCCGCCCACCGGCGGCCGCACGGTACCCGCGGACCAGCCGAAGAGATTGGCACACGCGGCGCCGCACACCATGCCCTGGCACGGGCCCATGGCGACGCGCGTGTAGAGCTTGGCTTGGCGCACGGTCCACGAGGGATCCAGGGCGTCGCGGCGCACGTCCTCGCACCGGCAGACGAGCGTGTCGTCGGCGGCCAGCGCGCGCACCGCATCACGCGGCCGGAAGGTGTCCGTTAGGCTATCGCCGAACCGGCGCCAGGCGTCGCGCGCGCGTTGGAGCCGCGCCGAGTGCGCCCGGGCGTCCGCGCCGGCAGCAGCCAGACCCGCGATCTGCCCCTCCACGAGCGCCGCGCTCTCACCCGCCACGCCCGTCGGCTCGCCCGCGCACCACACGCCTGGAACGCTCGTCTGCTGCGTCGCGTCCACCGTCACCCGGCCGCGCTGGATGTCGCATCCGATCAAACGGGCGAGCTCGACGTTGGGCACGAACCCGTAACTGCAGCACAAGACGTCGCACGGCACCGTCCACGCGCGGCGGCCGTTCGTTAGGCGGGCACACGCCACGCGGTCGGCATCGCCTTCGGCCGATGCCACCCACGTGCCGAAGCGGATGCGCGCGCCGAGGAGCGACGCGCCGTACCGCACCGCCTGAAGGGCCTTCGCGGGGCGCGACCACAAGCCGGCGCCGAACGACACCGCCTGCGACAGCGGCGCCTGTTCCACCACGTACGTCACCCTCGCGCCGGCGTGCGCCAGCGCCGCCGCAACGGGAAGCAGCAGCGGACCAGACCCTGCGACGACAGCGCGCCATCCGCGCGCGGTCATGCCGCCTTTCAACAACGCTTGCGCGCCGCCCAATCCCATCACGCCGGGCAGCGTCCACCCGGGGAACGGCAGGAACAGCTCGCGTGCGCCGGTGGCGATCACGACGCGCCGCGCGCGCACGGTACCCGCCGCCGCAGGCCCCTCTCCCGTTAGGCGCAGCACGATGTCGTCGCCCGCCGATGCGTCGAACACCGTCGATCGCGCGAGCCACTCCGGCGCGGAACCGCCGTCCGCTCGCGCGCGCTCGCACCGCGCGATCCACGCGCGCGCCAGCTTCGGCAGCGACGCAGGATCGCGGTGGCGCCAGATCTGCCCGCCGGGCCGCACGCCTTGATCGATCACGATCACCCGCGCGCCGGCCTCTGCCGCCGCGGTCGCCGCGGCGATCCCGGCCGGACCGCCGCCGATCACGGCTACGTCGCACGTCCGCACGCCGCCGTCGGTGTGGACGGCCGGCACCCATGGCCTGACATCGTTAGGCATCGTCTCCACGTGCAGGCCATCGGTGCACGGGATGAGACACGACCGCTGGTGCGCGCGCCCATCGACGGTGACGCGACACTCGAAGCACACGCCCATGCCGCACACCGGCGCGCGTGACTCGCCGGTGACGGACCTGCGAAACTGCGTGATCCCGGCGCCAAGCAGCGCCGACGCCAGCGTCGTGCCCTCCGGCGCCGCAATCGGGCGGCCATCCACGATGATGGTCACGTCGCGCGGCACGAGGGCTCCTCCGCCTGCGCGGCGTCAGCGCGCGGCATCGCGCGGGTCGGACGGTACGGTGCGGGATCGATCGGCGCCCCCCGACCCATGATGTCCGCAGCGATCAGCGCGGCGGTGCCCGGCGCGGTCGTGATGCCCAACCCTTCGTGCCCGGCGGCGACCCACACACCGGTCTCCGCTTCCCATCGCCCGATGAGCGGCAACCCATCCGGCGTCGCGGGACGAAATCCGGTCCACACGCGGATCGCATCGCACTGCGCCAGCGCCGGCACGAACCACATCGCCCGCTGGACCATCTCGCCTAACAGAGCACGGTTCACCGAGCCGTCGCGCCCCACCAGCTCGCGCGACGATCCGATGAGCAGCTGCCCGGTCGCCCGCGGCTGCACGTTGAACGCCACCGATTCGCCGCCCAACCCGTGCGCGCTGCGCAGATAGCCCAGCTCCACGAGCTGCGCGTGGCACAACGCCGGATAGCGATCGGTGATCACGAGATGTCCCTTGCGCGGAACGATCGGCAGCTCGGGCACGAGGCGCGGCGCGTCGATACCGGCCGCGTTCACGATCGCGCCGGCCGAAACGGTCTCCTCGACCCCGTCCGCGCCGCGCACGCGCACGGCGCCGCGATCGATCGACACCGCCTCGCACTGCTCGCGCAGCCTGGCGCCGAGCGCCACGGCCCGCTCCACACACCACCGCGCTGCGTTAGGCGGGTAGAGCACGCTGTCGCCGGGAACCACGAGCGCCCCCGCGAGTCCAGGGCGCAGCGCCGGCTCGAGCCGCGCGAGCTCGGCCGCGTCCACGATCGACGCAGCCACGCCGTGCGCCGCGTACCCGGCGTGCTTCGCGCGCGCCGCCTCCAGATCCTCGTCCCGCTCCGCCACCCACAGCGTCCCGCGCGTCTCGTACTCGCAGTCCGCCGGCAGCTCGTCCGCCATCCGCTCCCACAACCCGCGCGAATACGCGGTGAGCGCCAGTTGCGCCGGCGAGTCATCCATCACGACGAGGTGCCCCATGGCCGCCGCCGTGGAGCCGCCGCCCGTAAAGGACGCGTCCACGATGAGCACGTCGAGGGATTCGCGCACCAGCGCGAGCGCGCACGCCGCACCCACGATGCCCGCGCCGATCACCACGACGTCCGGCCGCGCCGACCGCCGCGCGCCGAGCCTCGCCGCGTGCGTCACGCGCCCGCGATGCCTAACCGGAACGGGTCGGCGGCGTCGAACAGCAGCGTGGCGCGCGACGTCACGAACGCCCGGCCCTGGATGTGCGGGATGACCCCGCGCCCGCCGGCACGCTCGTCCACCCAGCCGGTGAAGAGGCTCCCCGTGATGCTCTCCTGGCGCCACCGCTCGCCCGCGCGCAGCACACCACGCGCGTGCAACGCCGCCATCTTGGCCGACGTGCCGGTGCCGCACGGCGACCGGTCGTACGCCACGCCGGGACACAACACGAAATTCCGGCTGTCCGCGTCGCCGCGCGTCGGCGGACCGAACAGCTCGATGTGATCCACGAGGGCGCCGCCTTCACCCGTGATGTCGGCCCGCGTCAGCTCGTCGCGTATCGCCATCGTCGCGCGCGTCAGCTCACGCACCCGCGACAGCGACAGCTCCGCGCCGTCCAGTTCCGTTAGGAAAAACCAGTTGCCGCCCCAGGCGACATCGCCGCGCACCGCGCCAACGCCGGGCGCGTCCACCGTCACACCCTCGCGATACACGAACGCCGGCACGTTCTCGAGCGACACGGATCCATCGCGCGCCAGCTCCGCACGCACCAGCCCAACGGGCGTGTCCACGCACACGGCCCCGGGCCCGAGACGACCCAGATACTCGAGCGTGCGCACCACGCCGATCAATCCGTGGCCGCACATGCCGAGGTAGCCGACGTCGTTGAAGAACACCACACCCGCGATCGCACCCGGACTAACGGGCGGTGTGAGCAGCGCACCGACCACGGCGTCGTGTCCGCGCGGCTCGCGGATCACCGCCTGCCGCAACGCGTCCTGATCACGACGGAGCGAATCCCGCCGCTCCGCCATCGTCGCGCCCACCGGTTGCGGCCACCCCGCGATCACGACGCGCGTCGGCTCGCCTTCCGTGTGCGAGTCGACCACTTCGATGGCCTCGATCGCACCGGACGCCGTGCTCACACGTGCGCGTCCGGCGATGACAGCGACGCGCGAATCCGGGCCAGTGCGGACTCCAGCTCGTCGCCATCCAGTTCCAACCGCGGCGGCCGCACGCGCGCGCTGCCCTTCCCGACTTCGCGCTGCACCAGCTTGATCAGCTGGACGAACTTGGAAGTCGTGTCGAGACGCAGCAGGGGCAGGAACCAGTCGTACAGCGCGCGCGCCTCGCGCCACCGCCCGGCCGTCGCATGCTCCCACAACCGCATCGTCTGCGCGGGTAACGCGTTCACGAGCCCCGCGATCCATCCTTCGGCGCCGGCGGCCACGCCCTCCACCACCAGGTCGTCCAGGCCGACGAGAATCGTCAACCGTTCGCCTAACGATTGCCGGATCGCCGTGATCCGCCGCACGTCGCCGCTCGACTCCTTCACCGCGTGCAGATTCTCGTGTTGGGCGAGCTCGCGGATCTGCTCGGGCAGGAAGTCGGTCCCGTACGCGATCGGATTGTTGTACAGCATGCAGGACAGCGGCGTGGCGCGAATCACCGCGGTCACGTGCGCCTTCGTTTCCCGCCAATCGCCTTGGTAGACGTACGGCGGCAGCACCATCAACCCATCGCATCCGGCGCGATGCGCCTCCTTGGCGAGCGCCACCGCCTCCGCCGTGCTCGACGCCGAGATGCCGGCGATGAGCGGCGTGCCCGCGCGGAGCGCGGTCCGGCACGTCTCGAGGATACGCACCTTCTCGTCGAACGCCAGCGCCGGCGCCTCGCCTAACGAACCCAACGGCACGATGCCGTGCGCGCCCTGCGCGACCATCCACGCCGCGTGCTCGCACAGGAACTCGTGGTCGACGCTCAAGTCGTCGTGAAACGGAGTCGTGATCGCGGGGAACACGCCGCGCCAATCCTTGATGCGCATCGATGCCGTCACGGATTGATCTGGACCGTCTTGGTCTCGGTGTAGAACTCGCGCGCCGCCGGACCCTGCTCACGGCTCCCGGAGCTCGATCCCTTCATGCCCCCGAACGGCGCGTGCGGGTCGACGCCGGTGGTGTCGCCGTTCACGCGAACGAGGCCGGCGTCGATCCGGTGCACGTACTGCAGCGCCGACCGAATGTCGCGTGTGAACAGCGACGCACTCAGCCCGTACGGCGTCCGATTCGCCAAGGCAATGGCGTGGTCCAGATCGTCGGCCTCGAACACGCCCAACACCGGACCGAACAGCTCCCGCTGCGCGAGCGGCTCGTCCGGATCCGCCAGGCGGATGACGAGCGGCGCTACGAAAAATCCGCGGCCGAATCGTGGATCGTTAGGCAGCTCGCCCCCGAACAACCGCTCGGCGTTGCCGTCGCGGAGCGCCTGCGCGATCGAGTCGCGCGACCGGGCGCTGATCACCGGGCCCACGGCCGCGGCCGGGTCATCCACTGGGCCTAACGGTAGACGCTCGATCTGCGCGCGCAGCCGGGCGAGGAACTCCTGCGCCACGTCCCGCACCACGACCACCCGGCTCGTCGCCGTACACTTCTGCCCCGCGTAGCGCATCGCGCCCGATGCGGCCAGCGCCGCCGCTGCATCGAGATCGGCGTCGCGCGCCACGATCAGTACGTTCTTACCGCCCATCTCGGTCTGAAACCGCACGTTCCGCCCGGCGGCCAGCGCCGCCACCTGCGCGCCGACGGCGCTCGACCCCGTGAACGAGATGCCGCGCACCGCGGGATGGCGCAGCAGCGGCGCGCCGGCGTTGGGCCCGGTGCCGTGCACCACGTTGAACACACCCGGCGGCAGCCTGGCGGCGATGGCCGTCTCCGCCAGGAGCGATGCCACCTGCGCCGACATCTCCGACGGCTTGAGCACGACCGTGTTCCCGAATGCCAGCGCCGGTGCCGCCTTCCACAGCGGAATCGCCAGCGGGAAGTTCCACGGCGTGATGAGCGCCACCACGCCTAACGGCTCGCGCACGGTGAACTGCAGCGCGCCCGGCGCCTGCGACGGGATCACCTCGCCCACTGCGCGCACCGCCTCGCCCGCGTAGTACCGCAAGATCACCACCGCCCGCGCGACCTCGCCCCGCGATTCGGCGATCGGCTTCCCAACCTCGCGCGTCATCGCGCGCGCCAGATCGTCCGCCCGCTGCGCGACCACCCCGGCCCACTGGTAGAGATGCTCGGCCCGCGCCGGTCCGGTGAGCGCCCGCCAACTGCCTAACGCGTCCGCCGCCGCGTCCGCCGCCGCGCGCGCCGCCTCGGCCGTCCCTTCCGGCACCAACGCCACGACATCCGACGCATCCGACGGGTTGAGCGACGGCAGCGTGCTCCCGCCGTTCGTTGGGCGGAACTCTCCCGCGACCAGATCGGCCAACACCGCCGCCGTCATGACGACTCGCTCCGCTGCTCACGAAGAAACCGGACCAGCGATCGCCCGGCGCCGGTGATGTGCGTGCCCATGAGCTGCGCCGCCCGATCGGCGTTGTGACGCCGCGCGGCCGTCACGATCGCGCGATGCTCTTCGCTCGCACGCGATTCCCCATGCGTCAATGCGAGCTGCATCCGCGCATAGCGCTCGGCGTGCCGGTGCAGACGCGCTGCGATGCCCAGCGTGAGCGGGCGCTGCGCCGGCGCGAGCAACGTCGAGTGCAGCTGCCAATTGAGCTCGCCCCACGCCGCCACGTCGCGCGAACGAAACGCCGCATCGTACGCATCGAGAATCTCATCCGCACGCGCGAAATTCTCCGCCGCCATCTTGGGCACGGCCCGCCGTACCAGATCCGATTCGATCTGTGCGCGCAGCTCGAATAGCTCCTCGATCTCGGCGATCGAAAACGTCGACACCACCGCGCCGCGATGCGGACTGAATGTTACCAGCCCTTCGACCTCGAGCTGCCGGAGTGCCTCACGCACCGGAATCCGGCTCACGCCGAGCTCCGCGGCGATCGCATCCTGTCGCAGGGGATCGCCCTCGGCGTACGCGCCCGAGAGAATGCGCTCGCGGATGGCCTGCAGTGTCGCGCCGGAGAGCGTGAATCGCTCGATGGGTCCGCCTGCCGCCGGACGACGCGCCGTCGTACCCGGCGCCGCGTCCGCGCGGATAGTGGAACGGGATGGGGCGTGAGTCATATGCACTCGTTGCCTAACGATGAGCCGCTCGCGACCGAGGGTCGTCGACGCAGCTATGGGATAAAGTATCCAAAACTTTGCCGGCCTTCAAGCGTGCCGAATGTTGTGCCCCACGTCCTTCCCGCGCGAGTCGTTACCGCTCCGGCACCTTTCCGTTCCGCTTTCCTCCGCCCCAGTCCGGCTATATTTCGCGTCCCCTTGCCCTTGCCCAGCCGCATGTCGCTCGCGCTCCGCGCCGTCCGCAAGTCGTACCCCGATGTCGTCGCCGTAGATGGCCTCGACCTCGATGTGCGCGCCGGGGAGTGCTTCGGACTCCTCGGACCCAACGGCGCCGGCAAAACAACGACCATCGAGATCTGCGAGGGCCTTACCGCCCCCGACAGCGGCGACGTCATCGTCCTCGGTCGCCGCTGGACCGAGCACCCCCGCGAGCTGCGCGAACGCCTCGGCATTCAACTCCAGGAAACGCAGCTCTCGGAGAAGCTCACTGTCGAAGAAACCATTCGCCTGTTCCGCTCCTTCTTCCGCGACGGCCGCGAAGTGAGCGACGTGATACGGCTCGTACAGCTCGAAGAAAAGCAGCGCTCCCGCGTCGGCGGACTATCGGGTGGACAGAAGCAGCGTCTCGCACTCGCGTGCGCCCTCGTGGGCGACCCCGAGCTGCTGTTCCTCGATGAGCCCACGACCGGACTCGACCCGCAAGCACGCCGACAACTCTGGGACCTCATCGAACAGTTCCGCGCCGAGGGTCGAACGATCGTCCTCACCACTCACTATATGGATGAGGCCGAACGGCTCTGCGACCGCGTCGCGATCATGGATCATGGAAAGGTGATCGCGCTCGGCACGCCGCGCGAGCTCATCCGCGCGAGGTGCGCTGAGCACGTCGTCACGTTTTCCGCCGCGCACGCAGGCAGGATCGATTTGCGCACGTTGCGCGCGATCGATGGCGTGCTCGACGCGCGCTCCGAGAACGGCGGATTCCAACTCGACGTCGCCGAGCTCCACCGTGCCGTGCCCGCATTGCTCGGTGCGCTCAACGAGCGCGGCATCGAAATGAACGAGCTCCGGACGCATTCGGCTACGCTCGAGGATGTCTTCGTGTCTCTCACCGGACGGCACTTGCGCGATGACTGAGACGACACTCGCACCTCCGGCGCGCGAACGTACGGCGCAACCGCCGCGCCGTCCGCGCCGGCTCCGCGACAGCTCGCTCGCGCAGCTCACGCTCGTGCGCTACCGCGAGTTCCTGCGCGAGCCCGAAGCCGTGTTCTGGGTGTTCGTGTTCCCCGTGCTGCTCGCGGCCGGACTGGGCATTGCGTTCCGCAACCGTCCCGCTGAGAAGCAGCACGTGGCCGTGTTGTCGACCGCGCCCGGCGCCGCGTCGTTAGCCGCTGCCTTACGGAGCGACTCGTCGCTCACCGTCGACGTCCTCGACGACAGCGCCGCCGCGCGTGCGCTGCGAACCGGAGACGTCGCGCTGGTCATCGTGTCGCAGGGCGGCGGCGCCGTGTCGTATCGGTACGATGACACGCGGCCCGAAGCGCGCGCCGCGCGACTCGTCGCCGACGCCGCCGTGCAACGCGCCGCCGGACGCCACGACCCCGTCAACGTGGCCGACCAGCACGTCCGCGAGCGCGGCTCTCGCTACATCGACTTCGTGATCCCTGGCCTGTTAGGCATGAACCTGATGGGCAGCGGCATCTGGGGCATCGGCTTCGCGATCGTGGACGCGCGCAAGAAGAAGCTGCTCAAGCGCCTCATTGCCACGCCGATGCGGAAGCCCGAGTACCTCGCGTCGTTCCTGTTGTCGCGCTTGACGATGTTGTTCTTCGAGGTGGTGACGCTGTTGGGCTTCGGCGCGCTCATCTTCGGCGTTCCGCTCCGCGGCTCCTAGCTCGAGCTTGCGTTCATCTGTCTCATCGCGTCGCTCACGTTCGGCCCCATGGGACTCTTGGTCGCGTCGCGCGCGCGCACCGTGGAAGGCGCGTCGGGCCTGATGAACCTGGTGATGCTGCCGATGTGGGTGTTCTCGGGCGTGTTCTTCTCCGCATCGAACTTCCCGAAGACGATGCAGCCCTTCATCCAGGCGCTCCCGCTCACGGCGGTGAACAACGCATTGCGGGCGAACATGCTGCAGGGCGCCGGCATCGCCCACGTGTCTGGCGAGTTAGGCATCGCGCTCGCCTGGCTGGTCGTCAGCTTCCTCCTGGCGCTGAAGCTGTTCCGTTGGAAGTAGTTGTCGAGCCGGGCATCAGTCCTTCGGGTTCGTCGCCCACACCGTGACGTCCTTTACCAAGACCCGGTCGTCCAGCGCCAGCATGTTCGCGATCACGTCGGCGATGTCGTCGGCGCGCAGCTTCGTCGGTGTCTCGACGGCACTCGGCCGCCCCGAATTCGCGCGGAACTCCGTGAGCACTTCACTCGGATTGATCTGCATCACGCGGATGCCGTGCTGCCGCAGCTCCGTTCGCCACACATCCGTTAGTCCTGCGAGCGCGAACTTGCTCGACGCGTAGGCCGTCCCGTTCGCACCGCCCCGCTGCCCCGACGTGGACGCCACGTTCACGATGTTGCCGCCCTGCATGTGCACGAAATGGCGCGCAGAGTCGCGCGCCACCAGCATCGCCCCGAGCACGTTCGTCTCCCACACGCTCTGGAAGTCCGCCACCGTCATGTCGACCAACGGCGCAAACCGGCCGAATCCCGCGTTGTTGATGAGCGTGTCATAGCCGCCTAACTCGCGGATCACCGTTTGGATGAGCCGTGCCACGTCCGCCTCGCGGCTCACGTCGGCCTCGATCGCCATGGCGCCCGTCGACTCCGCCGCCGCGCGCAACCGCTGTCCGTTGCGTCCGCAGATCGCCACCTTCGCGCCCGCCGAGACGAGACGCTTCGCGGTCGCCAACCCGATGCCGGAGCTGCCGCCCGTCACCAGGACCTTCGCCTTCTTCAGTTCCATCGCCATCCCTCGCCGATGTCAGTCGTCGCCGTGCGCCGGCTCTGCCTCCGGGACCGCGAACTCGCCCGTCCCACGCCGTTTGAAGAACCGCTCGACCGCCCGCTCCTTCCAGCCCTCGAGAATCTCGTACACCGTCGGGATGACTAACAAGGTCAGCAGTGTCGACGTGATCACGCCGCCGATCACTGCTCGGCCCAACGGTGCCCGGAAGTCCGCGCCCTCCCCATGCCCGATCGCCACCGGCAGCATGCCCGCGATCAACGCCAGCGTCGTCATGATGATCGGCCGCAGCCTGATCCGGCCTGCTTCGATCAGCGACTCGCGCAGCGGAATCCCGCGCTCTCGCGCCCACTTCGCGAAGTCGATGAGCAGAATGGCGTTCTTCGCCACGATCCCCATGAGCAGGATCACGCCGATCAGACTCATGATGTTGATCGTGCTCCCCGTGACGAGGAGCGCCAGCACCACGCCAATGAGCGACAGCGGCAGCGATACCAGAATCGAAATCGGATCCAGGAACGATCCGAACTGAACGACGAGGATCAGGTACATCAGGAGAACGGCAATGCCCAACGCCACGGCCATGCGGCTGTAGACATCCGCCTGGTCCTGCGCCTGCGCGCCCTGCGTAATGTCCACGCCCGCCGGCAGCTTGAGCTTGGCGATGCGCGCGTTCATCTCTTTCAACACTTCGGTGAGCGGCCGTCCCTGCACGTTGGCCTCCACGCTCACCACCTTCTCGTGATTCAAGTGCTGGATCTCGGCTGGTCCGACGCCCTCGGCGACGGTCGCAATCTGGCCTAACGGAATCGTGACCGGTGCCGCGCCCGCGCCGCCGCCCACCACCAGCGGCAAGCGCGACAGGTCCGCCGGACGCTCGCGCGATTCCGGCGCCAGCCGCACGGTGACGTCGCGGGTCTCGCCCGTCGGGTCCACCCAATCCGCGGCTTTGAGCCCGGCGAACGCCGGCCGCAGCGACTGCGCCACCTGCTCGACCGTGATGCCTAACGACCCGGCGAGCGGCCGATTCACCTGCACCTCGAGCTCCGGCTTCTCTCCGCGCACCGACAACCCCACGTCCACCGCACCGGGCACTTGCGCCGAGACGCGAGCCGCCTGCTCGGCGAACGTCCGCAACACCCCCTGGTCGCTGCCGCGGATCTGGATCTGGATCTGCTTGAGGGCGCCGCCGAAGCCGCTCGTGAACACGGACGGCGTGGCGCCGCCAATCCGTTGCAGCTCCCGGCGCAGGATCTCGCCCAACCGGTCCTGGCTCAGCGACCGGTCCGCCTTCGGGATGAGCATCGCAACCACCTGCGCTTGATCAACGCCGGGCGCTCTGCCTAACAGCTGGGTCCCGACCGTGGTATACGTGTACGCCACTTCGCGACGCGCCCGTGCGATGCGCGCTGCTTCCTCGGCCTTGAGCTTGGTGTATTCGAGGTTCGAACCCGGTGGCGTTTGGATGATGAAGTCGATTTCGCTCCGGTCGCTCACCGGCACGAATTCCGCACCCACCACGCCGCTCCCCACCAGGAACAGCGCCCCGGCGAAGCTGACAAACGCCAACCCGACCATGGCCGCACGATGGTCCAGCGCCCACCCGATCAGGCTCTTGTAGCGGTCCGCCATCCGCTCGAACCACTTGTTGAACCGCTCCAGGTGCCGTGAGATGAAGCCGCGGTGCTCGTGCGCCTCCACCTGCGGATCCGCCCAATACGCAGACAACATTGGGTCGAGCGAGAACGAGACGAACAGCGACACGAGCACCGCGCACGCAATCGTGAGCGCGAACGGCTTGAACCATTGACCGGCCAGTCCGTACATGAACGCGACCGGCACGAATACCGCGACGATCGAGAAGGTCGTCGCCGTGACCGCCAAGCCGATCTCGTTCGTCCCCTCGTGCGACGCTTCGTAATGGTTCTTTCCCATTTCGATGTGACGCACGATGTTCTCGCGCACCACGATCGCATCGTCGATCAAGATGCCGATCGCGAGCGACAGGCCTAACAGAGACATCGTGTTCAGCGTGAAGCCGAATACCCACACGGCGATGAACGAGGCCAGCACGCTCACCGGCAGCGCGAGGCCCGTGATCACCGTCGATCGCCACGAGTTCAGGAACACGAACACCACGAGCACCGTGAGCAGCGCGCCCTCGACCAGCGCCTCCTCGACGTTCGACACCGCGTGGTGCACGCGGTCGCCCGAATTCTGCACCACCTCCAGCTTCGCGCCCGCGGGCAGCGTTTTCTGCAGTCGCGCCACGTGCTCCAGCACCGCCTTGCTGACCGCCGTCGTGCTGTAGCCCTTCGACTTCTTGATGTCGATGCCGACCGCCTCCCGGCCGTTGAACACGGCGCTCGTCCGCGGCTCCTCGGTCCCGTCGAACACCGTCGCGACTTGGCCTAACCGGATGACCGCGCCGTTCCGCTGCGCCACGACCAGATTGGCGAAATCCTGTGCGTCTTCCAGCCGCCCCTTGAGACGGATCGATTGCTCCTCGAGCGTGCTGTTCAACCGCCCTACCGGCGCCGCCAGATTCTGCTGTCCGATTGCCTGCACCACATCCGCGATGCTGACGCCATTCGCCTGCAGGTCGCTCGGGTGAACCTGCACGGTCATCTCGCGCTTGATCCCGCCTGCCACGCTCACCTCGCCCACGCCCGGTACCGCGCGCAGATCGCGAACGATGCCGGGATCGGCAATTCGGGTCAGCGTCGCAGGCGGAATGGTCAGCGACGTCAGCGTCAGTGACACCACCGGCATTTCGCTCGGGTCGAGCCGGCTCAACACCGGCTCCTTCATCTCCGTCGGCAGATCCTCGCGCTTGGATGAGATCGCATCGCGGATGTCTTGCGACGCCTGCTGGATGTCCTTGTCGTACTCGAATACAACCAGGAACTGCGCCAGCCCATCGGTGGATGTCGACGTCGTCCGCTGCCAGTCGATGCCGGTGATCGACGAGAACGCATCCTCGATCGGATCCACGAGCTCGCGCTCGACCACGTCGGGCGACGCGCCCGGATACGAGATGCTCACCGCGATCATCGGCTGCTGGATGTCGGGGAACTCGTCCGTCTGCAGGCGGAAGAGCGACGCCACGCCGAACGTGACGAGCGCCAGGATCACCGTGACCGTGACGATGGGCCGCTTGATCGCAAAATCGGAAATGAACATGATCGCCCCTGCCTAACGCTGGGCCGTCGTCGAATCGGACGACAGCACCACCCTGACCGGCGTGCCCGGGGTGATGCTCTGCGCGGCGCCGAGCAGCAGCGTGTCGCCGGCCGAGAGTCCCGCCGTCACCTCGTACAAGCCCCGCACGTCGTCGCGAATGCCTAACTGAACGCTCACGCGTTCCGTGCGTCCGCCCTTGAGCCGTATCACCGCCGGCGTCACGCCCCGCTGGTCCACCGCGTTCACCGGCGCCACCAGCGCCGTGCGCGTCTCCGACGCCACGCGTCCCTGTGCGAACAACCCCGCTACGAGGGCGCTCCGGTCGTTCGGAATCGAGACGTCGATCTTGATCTGTCGCGTCACCGGATCCGCCGCCGGGCTCACGAACTCGATGTGCCCGACGAACGTCCGCCCCGGATAGCCCGACACCGAGAACCGCACCGGCGCGTCGCGCTTGATCGCCGCGATCTGCTCCGATGGCACCGACGCCTCGAGCCGCATGCTCGCCGGATCGATCACCGTGAGCAGCGCGCTCCCCGGCTGCACCACGTCGCCCGCGCCCACCTGCCGGTCACTCACCTGCCCGTTGAACGGCGCCCGAATGAACGTCTTGTCCAACGTCTGCTGCGCCTGCGTGAGGCGCGCCTGCGCATCGTCGTTCGCCGCGGACGCCGACGCCAACTCGCTCTCCGCCGCCTCCAGATCGCGCTGCGCAATGGCCCCTGCCTTCTCCAAGGCGGTCGATCGATCGACGTTCCGCTGCGCGTTGTCCAGCGACAGCTTGGCCGAGCGCGCGCCGGACTGCGCCGACAACGCCGCCTGCCGCAAGGCCGTGTCGTCGATGCGCGCCAGCAGCTGACCACGCCTAACGGACTGGCCGCGATCCACGTACGTCTGCAGCACCGGACCCGCGACTTCGGCCCGCAGCGTCGCCGTTTGCCGCGCCTCGAGCGTTCCCGAAATCGGCGGGCCGCTCTGGAGTTGATCCCTCGACGCGACCGCGATGTTCTCACGCCCTACCTCGACCGCTGCCGGCGGCGCAGCCGCCTGCGACGCGCTCTTGCCGCGGCACGCACCCGCGATCGCGACGAGCGACGCGAGCCCCGCCCAACGCACTGCCCAACGCAACCCACCACCCCCACGCCGCATCATGGCGTCACCCCCGATGGATTGGGCGACGCGTTCGTCAGCACTCCGGGCGCCGGTTGCGCCGGCGTCACCGTCCGCACCGGCGGAATCGTGAGCGACGGCGCCGGCTGCTGCATCGTGTTCGTCAACGTCGGCGCCCCGGGCGCCCCGCTCGTCGAGATCGGCAAGTCATGCAAGAGCGCAAACCGCACCCGCGCCACCTGCAGATCGCGCGCAGCCTGCGCACGATTCGCCTGCGCCTGCTGCAGCGAGATCCGCGAATCGGAGAGCTCCGTCTGCGGCGAGATCCCCTCGCGATAGCGCACTTCGGCGATCTGATACGCCTTGACGGCTTGTTCGACCGTCCCCTCGCTCGCCGCGAACTGCGCCTGCGCCGCTTCGAGCTGTGACACCGCGTCGCGCGTGTCGAGCGCCGCCAATTGGCGCGTCTGCCGCTGCCGCGCTTGCGACTCGCGCAGATTCGCTTCCGCGACCATCTCGTCGCCGTGAATCGACCCGCCGGTGAACAACGGCACCTGAATCCCACCCGTTATGGTCCAGTTGGAGCGGAATTGGCTCCAATCCGGGAAGCCACTGTTCGGGAAGGCCTGGCGCCCGTACTGCGACGAGAGCGTGAGCGTCGGAATGCGCTGTGCTTTCGCCACCGTGAGCGCCGCCCGGTCCGACTCCACCGCCTGATCGGCCTCACGCACGGGCGCACGCTGCGTCGACGTCGTATCCGGTGTCGAGGCGAGCAGCGCCGCGAGCCGCGACGACACCGCCGAACCCGTATCGCCTAACGTCGTCGTGAGCACGACCTGCTCGCCCAACGGCAAGTCGAGCGCTTGCTTGAGCCGCAAGTACGCCAGGTCGCGACTCGACCGACGCTGGATCACGACCGGCACCTGATTGTCGCGCGTCACCTGCGCGCGCAGCAAATCGAATTCCGGCTGGTTGCCCACGTTCTTCGCGACGCGCGTCTGCGCCAGCGTGGTGTCCGCCTGGGCCAGTGTCGCCACCGCGATCTCGAGCAAGCGGTCGCTCAGCGCCGCGTCGTAGTACGCCTGCGTCACCTGCAGCACCAGCTGCGCCCGCGTCGCCGTTAGGCCAATCTCGGCCGTCTCCCGTTGGGCACCCGCCTGCCGGACCTGCGCCCCCACACGGCCGCCCGAGAACAGATTCTGCGTGAGCGACAAGCCGAGGTTGTACTGGTTGGCCGACCCGAAGCCGACGCTCGAGAAGTTGCTGAACAGATTGCCCGACGACGGCGCGCAGCCCAACGCCTGCTCGAGGAGCGCGACGCGTTGATCCAGTGGCCCGGATGGATTCGGATGAAACGAATCGCAGGACGGTGGACCGCCGCTGGTGTCCGTCCCGAACCCTTGAAAGATCGACTTGAGCGTGCGCGTGTACGACAGCGACCCCGTGATCTGCGGCCAGTAGCCGCTGTGCGCTTTCACCTCCTGGCCGCGCGCACGCTCCATCCCCGCCTGCGCGATCGCAACGTCTTCGCTGCGCGACTCGGCCACGTTCAACGCGTCGTCCAACGACATGCGGTGCGTCGAATCCGCTGCCTGCGCGCCTAACGGAAGCGCCGACGACACGGCCAGCACGGCGCCGCACAGCGTCGCGACCGCCTGCCGCGGCGCGATCATGGCTGCCTCGTCGCGACCGAGCCCGCCTCGCAGCCGATCGCGCGCAAGAACATTCGCACGTAGCCGTCCAGCGCCTCCTCGATGCCGTACGAGTACACCTCCGGTATCATGTCCCGCACCATTGCCTCCGTGAATATCGCGCCGACCAACATCGCCGCCGCGAGCTTCGGGTTGATGTCGTCGGCCGCCCAACCGCGCGCCTGCAACCGCCGCACGTATTGCTCGAGAAAACTCACCGGATGCCGCGGGTAGCTCTTCGCGCAATCGATGATTTCGGGATGCTCTTCCACTTCCGACATCACCTTCCTGAGCAGCGAGCGGATCCGGAACAGCGTCTCGAATCGCCCGCGGCTCCATTCGCTCAGTTCTCGCACGGGATCCGCCGGTTCGTCCGGCAACGCCAACACCGCCGTTCGACTCGCCGCGGTGAGCGCCTCCAGCATCAGCGCTTCCTTCGATCCGAACTGACGGAAGAGGGTGATCTCGCTCACCCCCGCCTGCTGCGCGATGCGCCGAGTGGTCGCGCCCCGATAACCCGCTTCGGCGTATACCTGGGCGGCCGCGCCCAGCAACCGTTCGCGTATGTCCATAAGGCCGGAAGCCTACCGAGGTCGATGCGACAGAGCAAGTAACCACTTACATACTTCCTCGGTGGTTCCTCGAAACTGTTCCGATCCATACGACGGCCGGCACCCCGACCAACGGACAAAAAAAAGAGCCCGGTTTTCGCCGGGCTCGCCTCCAACCGATTCGATTGTGCGCTATCGAAGGTCGTCCGTCGCGCGCGGCGGCACGGGCCCCTTCCTCGATTCAGGCTCGATCGAGTCCTTGAGATCGTTGAAGAACCCCCACGTCCATCCGATCAATGGAATGGTCAAAAAAAACCACCATGTCATCGCGCCGTAGAGCGGCATCCCCGGGAAATACATCGAATACGAGAGCTTCGTGTTGTTGTACGTGATGAACAGGAACACGAAGAGCGCCGCTGAGAGCAGCCAGCATATCACGAGCAGCACACCGTGACGGCGACGGTCGACCATGGTTGTCCTCGATCGAAATTGACGCGATCCCCCGACTCGCGATGCGAGCCGGCAGTGAAGATAACGGCACGTCCCCGGCGAGAGCCAGTACCGCGGCGCCGCGCTCGCGCCGAGCCCGCCGCCCGCGTAGCCGACTTCGTTGGGACGCGTATATTGTGTCCTCGACGGCGGCACCCTCCGAGGCAAGACACCCGTAATTAGTCGCACATGGCCACCAATACGATTCGCCGGCCTGCTCCGGCCCACACGCGCAAGGATTCGGCTGACCTCACTGCTGCCCTCGATGCCATCCGCCGCATCGTCCAGTCGCTCCGCGTCTCCGCGCGCGCCGCCGAACGACGCCTCGGTGTGAGCGGCGCGCAACTGTTCGTCCTTCACGCGCTTGCCGAAGCACCCGCGCACTCGTTGAACGAGCTCGCCGCACGAACCTTCACGCACCAGAGCTCGGTCTCCGTGGTCGTCGATCGTCTCGTTCGCCGGCGCCTCGTTTCGCGCAGCCGTTCTGCCGAAGACGGCCGGCGCGTCGTTCTTTCGCTCACGACGTCGGGGCGGTCGCTGCTCCGGTCATCGCCCGAAGTCGCGCAAATCCGTCTCATCGCGGCCCTGCGCAACCTCTCCGGCCCCGAGTGCCGCGTGCTCGCCCGGCACCTCGGCCGTATCGTGCGCGAAATGGGCGCCACCGATGAGCCCACGCTGTTCTTCGAAGACGGCATGCAGCGCCCAGCTCGCTCTTCGGCGACGCCCCGGCGATCGCGCACCGCGTCGCACTGACGCCGTCGGAAGCGAACGTGCGCGCGACGTGGTCCACGGTCGCCCGGCGCGCGACAGCAATCGGGCTGCTCGCGATAGCGCGCCACATCGGCGCACAAGCCGACACGACCGACACCAGCGACATTCCTCGGCCCATGGCCGGCGACATCGGACTCGCCGGATCGCAGACGCCCGACATCGCGCGCTTCCTCGCCGTGCGCTCGGCGAGCGACGCATCGCCGTCGCCGGACGGCGAGCAAGTCTCGTTCATCACGAGCACGACGGGCCTTCCCCAGATTTGGGCGGTGAGCGTCGCCAGCGGATTTCCGGGCGTGCCCGCGCCGCATCAACTGACGTTCACGGAGAATGGCGTCACCACGCAGGCATGGTCGCCAGCCGGCGGATGGATCTTCTACGCCGCCGATCGTGGCGGCAACGAGCGACAAGGCTACTACCTGATCTCGCCCGATGGCCTCGAGGAACGCGAGCTCCTGCCGCCCGACAGCTCGTTCCGCGAGTTCGGCGCCTGGTCGCCCGATGGCCACCGCATTGCGTTTTCGTCGACTGCACGCGACGGATCCGACTTCGACGTCTACGTGCAGGACATTTCGCCTAACGGGCAGCCGTCCGAGCCCCGCCGCGTGTACCAGGCCAGCGGCGGCGTCACCGTTGCCGCCTGGCGTCCGGACGGCAACGCCCTGGTCCTGTCCCGCGCCCGCGGCGAGACGACGAACGATCTCTACCTGCTCGACCTGACGACCGGAGCGCTCGACACGTTGTTCGCGCCCGACAGCGCCGCGTCGTTCCGCGGCATCTCGTGGTCGCCCGACGGCCGCGGCTTCTATCTCTCCACCGACGATGGCCGCGACGTGGCGGGCCTCGCGTATTACGACACCACCCAGCGCGCGCTCTCGTGGATCGGTGCCAGCCGGCATCCGGTGGACGAGGTGTCGTTGTCCAGCGATGGCCGCTGGCTCGCCTGGACCGAAGACGTGAGCGGCGCGAGCGACCTGCACCTGCTCGATCTGCACGGCACTGGAGCCGAGCAGCAGCCGTCGCTGCCTAACGGCAGGTACGACATCGTGTGGGCGCCGCACGCCAGCGTGCTCGTGATCCGCGCGGCGGGCGCCCAGCTGCCCGGCGACATCTACCTCTACGAAGCCACGAGCCACCGCCTAACACGCGCCACGCGGTCGGCCACGGCCGGCCTCGACGCCGATCAGTTCGTCGCGCCGCGCGCCGAGTCATTCCCGAGCTGGGATGGCGACACCATTCACGGACTGCTCTACCTGACGCCCGAGGCCGGTAAGCGCAAACCGCCCGTTCTGCTCGCTCTGCACGGCGGGCCCTCGAGCCACGCCAGCGCCACGTTCCAACCGCTGTTCCAGTTTCTCCTAACGCGCGGCATCGCGGTGTTCGACCTCGACTACCGCGGCTCCACGGGATACGGCCGGCAGTTCACCCAGCTCGACGACGGCCGCCGCCGGATGGACGCCGTTCGCGACATGGCCGGCGCCATGGACTGGCTGGCGCGCAACCGACTGGCGGACACATCGCGCGCCGCCGTGTACGGCGCCTCGTACGGGGGCTTCATGGCATTCGCCGCGCTGGCTTTGCTCCCTGGTCGATTCAAAGCGGGCATCGGGATCGCCGGCGTGTCCAACTGGATCACGGCGCTCGCCACGGCGTCGCCGATGCTCAAGGCGACCGATCGCGTCGAGTACGGCAACGTCGACGACAGCAGCGCTCATCAATTCCTGGCCGACATCTCGCCCATCTCGCACGTCGACAGCATTCGCGCGCCGCTCATGGTGATTCACGGCGCGAACGACCCGCGCGACCCCGTGGCCGAAGCCGATCACCTCGTCGCCGCCATCCGCGCGCACGGCGGAACGGTAGAGTACCTCCGCTTTCCCGATGAAGGGCACGGGCTTCGCAAGGTGTCGAACCGCGTGCTCGCGTATCGGCGCATTGCTGCGTTTCTCTTGCGCGCGCTCGCTCCCGCAACGCCGGAGCGCACACGATGAGAGTCCCGCTGCCGCTCGTCGCACCGCGCGCGCTCCGTTGGGCAGTCGGCGCGGCCTGTCTCGCCGCTACCGGGGTGCGGGCGCAAGTCGTGCGCTTCGGCGTGATGGAAGACAACGCGCGCCGGGCGTTGCGCGCCGCATGGCGCGACGACTCCGCCCAGCCGGAGCGGGCGTATTGTGTGCGACGCGCGCGCATCGTCGCGCGTGTGATCTCGCCGACCAAGATCGACAGCATCTTTCACGTACTCGAGGTGCGACCCGCGCACGCCGACGCCGCGTCGCCTAACCATGTCTCGTTCGCGTGTCACGCGGGCACGCCGGAGCTGCACACCCACACGCCCGCGACGTGCCTTACCGACGATCCACAGTACTGCGCTGCCGGCGGACCCGAAGCATACAGCTGCCAGCCGAGCCGCGAAGATTACGAAAAACTGATCGAGCGCGGCGATCCATTCGCCGTCATTCAGTGCGACCGCGTCGCCTTCCGCTTCTACTATCCGAGCGAGTACGTGTCTCCCGCCAAGGACGACACGGTGTCGCGCCGAACGCATCGCGCGTCAATCGCGCCCAACAACGCGCGATTCATTACACGATTCTCACTCTGAACGACTGCCACATCGCTGCGCGGAATTAAAGTCGCACAATCATCGACGGTCGCGTGAACGTCCCGTCGTCGCCGTGGTCCATCGGTCCATTGCTTGCTCAGGTGCTACGTGCGCCCCGGACTCGCGCACTTCAGCGACGAGCACCACGGAAGGCGATCGTCAATAGCAGATGCTTCAGGAGGATATCCTATGATCCGGAAGATCACCGCGCTCGTTTGCTCGCTCGCGCTGGTCCCCGCACTGGCGTTCGCGCAGCAGACGACACCACCGACGCACGACACGACAACGCGGATGGACACCACCACCAAGATGGACACGACCGGCAAGGTCACGCAGGACACGTCCTACGGCAAACTCGGTACGCCGCTGCAGGCCGCACACAATCCCGGCCTCTCGAGCGACCAAGTGAAGCAGCTCCAGAAAGCCATCAATTCGAACGGCTGTGATGCCGGATCGGCCGATGGCGTGTGGAGTGCCAAGACTGAACAGGGTGTCCAGTGCATCCGTCAGCAGAAGAACATCACGAGCACCGACATCAACGACGTGCTGAAGGCTCTGAACCTGAGCTTCACGGTGAAGAGTGACTCGTCGAGCATGCCGCACGACACGACTAGCCACTGACGCTTCTCGATCTCGCCTTCCCGGTCCAGTCCAGCGGATCCGGAGGGCGCTCCGGGGGCGCCCTGCGCGTCCGCTGATGTCAGAACCCCCATGCCCGATCGTTGGGCATGGGGGTTTCTGACATCAGGAAGCCGGCTGTTCTCCCAAGGCGACCGTTCGCATGAATGCGTTGTACACGTCGGGCCGCCACCATCCCCGGGACTCGCGCATGCGGCGCAGCGCTTCCTCGAGCGGCAGCGCGCCACGATAGCTGCGCGTGGTCGTGAGCGCGTCGAAGACATCGACGATGCAGATGATCTGCGCCGACAGCGGGATTTCTTCGCCGCGCAGCCGGTCTGGATAGCCCGAGCCGTCGTGCTTCTCATGGTGCCAGCGGATGATCGGCTTGAGATCCCACGGGAACTCGACCGTCGCCAGCAACTCGAGCCCCCACACCGGGTGCATCTGCATGATGGCGAATTCGTCGGCGGTGAGCGGACCCGCCTTGTTCAAGATCTCGTGCGGCACGCGAACCTTGCCCAGGTCGTGCAGGTACGCGCCTAACCGAATGGTGGTCTGCTGGCCCTCGTCCAGTCCCAGCGCGCGCGCCACGTCGATCGCGTACTGCGCCACGCGCTCGCAGTGCCCGAACGTATAGCTGTCCGCCGATTCGATCGATTGACCCCAGTCGCGCACGATCGCAAGGAACGTGTCCTCGAGGTTCGCGCGTTTGGCGTCGACGTCGACCAAATCGCGCCGCGCATCGAGGCGCCCGAACAACCGGTGCGCCGAGTTGAGCAGCGTGAGCGCTTCCTGGTTGCGTCCCATCGCCTGAAACAAGCGCGCGAGCTCGCGCGAGCTTTCGGCTTCGCTCAACACCGATCCCGTCGACACCGCGTGGTCGATCGCGGCGCGCAAGCGCGACTCGGCGAGCGCGTGGCGGCCGGTCTCGCGGAACACGACGCCGATCACCTTGTAGGCATCGGCCTTGTCGAGGCGCGCGCCGAGCTGGTCGAAGATGCCTAACGCTGTCTCCGCACTGTGGCGAGCGGTGTCGTAGCGCTGGCGTGCGAGGTGCACCTCGGCATGATTGAGCAGACACAGCCCGCGCAGGTGCACGTCGCCGATCGATTCGGCGATCGCGATGCTCTGCGCGTAGTAGCGGTCCGCGTCATCCCACAACTCGCGGTCGGCGCTCAGCATGCCGAGGTTGTGGTAGGCGATGGCGCAGCCCTTTTCGTCACCGAGCGTCCGGCAGGCATCGAGAGAACGCTGATAGTGCGACAGCGCGGCCGCCACGTCGCCCTGCGTGTTGGCGAGGACGCCGAGGTTTTGCTCGACGCGCGCGCGCAGCTCGAGCACGTCGCCGCCTAACTCCAGTGCGCGGTGGAACGTGTCGCGGGCCGACGGGATGTCACCAGCCTCGAACTCGAAACCGGCGAGGGCGTTCAACGCTTCCGCGGCAAGCAACGGGTGCTGCGCCTCGACCGCGACGTCGCGACTGCGCTCGCACAGGGCGCGGGCGCGCGTCGCGTCGTTGCGATGGTGATGCATGACCCCCAGCCTGCGCAGCGCCTCGGCGAGTACGGTCCGCTCACCGCTCACTTCAGCCGCGGCCACCGAGCTGTCATACGCGTCGATTGCTTCCGGAATGCAGCCGGACCGCTCGAACTCACGCGCCCTCGCAAGCAGATCGCCGGCGCGATAGGGGCTGTGGATCTGCCCCCACTGCGTCGGCGATTGCGTGAGACCGACGCCGGAGCGCGTCGGCTGCGAATGCGGCACTCTTACAACCTCACCATGCGATGGCGTACCGCGAGAAGTGATGAACCTGGCCGGTCACGCGACGCGTCAGCAGGTTGTCGATCGACAAGAGGTACGACAGGATGTTCAGCTTGCTGTCGGTGTACGCGATGCGCTTCGGAAGCAATACTGGGACGAGCGGACACGCGCTGTAGTCAAGCGTCAGCTTCGGCAGGTGGTTCGGATTGAACTGCAAGCCTTCCGGCTGGAACTGGACCGACACCACATTGCCAACGGGCGCCGAGCCAATGATGCGCACCGGGCTCGAGACCGCCCCGGCAGGAATCACCAACGTGTGCTTGCCCATCGTGATCACACCGCCGGCCGGACCGATCACCTCGGTGTCCGCCGCAAACGGCTGCGGCGTGCATTGAAAGAGAGTGCCGACCAAATTGCTCGTCACGCCGAGGATTGGCGACAAGAGCGATTCGTTGGTCTTCGGGACGTCGGGTGTGGAGATCCCCGTCGGTCCCATGTCGGAGAAGCAACTGGCGCTCGTCGCAATAAGCACCGCCGACAGGACAAGCGTGCGCATTCTGGTTCGCAGCATAGGGTCTCCGGATCACTTGCTGTAGGTGATTTTTTTTCAGGCCGACCAGCATCGCCGGCGCGGCGAACCCCGTTGGGATCGCGGCCGCCACTAGGGCAACAGCCGTACCTGAAAGTCAGAATGACCGATTTGGCCGATGCGACACGCTCGATTACACCGAGGGAAATCGCTTTGAACACAGCAGTTGCGCGAGTCGACCCGAAAAGTGGTGTCGAGATAATGGACACCGGAGTTACGGAACGCTCCGCGGACGGCTGGTCCCGTTAGCCACTGCTAACTGCCAGGGTGGGGCCCTTTTGCGACAGCAGGTGCCGCGCAGGAGAAACGGAAGGCGCTTGGCTACGTGGTCGCCAAAGGCGCGGGTCGCGCCGAGTCCGCGGTCGCGATCGCGGGCAGTGACAGCGTGAAAACGCTGCCACCGCCGGTGCGCGGCTCATACCGCAAGTCGCCTCCCTGCGCCTGCGCGAGCCCTCGGGCGATCGCGAGGCCCAGCCCCGCACCACCGGTTCGCGCACCTGCCCGCGCGGCAGGCTGATAGAAGGGATGAAAGATTCGCTGCTCTTCGGACGGAGGAACACCAGGACCGCGATCCGACACCGAGAACCAGATTGCGTCGTCGTGGCGCCGCACCTCCAGGTCGATGGTGGTCCCAGGCGGCGCGTATCGATCCGCATTCTCGATCAGGTTGGCCAGAATACGCATCGACTGGACGAAGTCGAACCGGGCGAGCAGTGCAGGCTGGTCCAGATTGAGCGGCGGCGTTTGTAGCCGGCCATCGAGCGGCTGGCCGAGCTGGCGCAGCACGGCGCCAATGAGGTCTTCGGCGGTGTTCACCTCGACGCGCACCGGGAACGGACCGGCTTTCATCCGCGAGAGATCGAGCAGGTCGCCGACCATGCGACCGAGTCGATCGGCCTGCTCCTCGATCACGAGGCCGCTCGGCTCGCCGCGGCCGGCGGCATCGTGGGCGAGGGCTTTGATCGCCGTGAGCGGGGTGCGCAGATCGTGCGAGACGGATGCGAGCACGAAGTCCTTCATCCGATCGGCTTCGCGCAGCGCGCCCGCGTGATCGGCTTCGGTTTCCAGGCGCAGCCGCTCTACGCCTAACGCAGCGTAGTATGCCAGCGCCGCCAGGAATCGCCGCCGCGCGACCCCGCGCGCAATGGGCTCGGCGGCCGACACGTGCAGCACGCCCACGGTGCGCGCATTCACGCGCAGCGGAAGCACGACGACCAGGGCATCGTCGGCATTTAGTCCTAACGCATCGTCGGCGACTGCCGCGACACCGCGGACGACTTGCCCGTCGCGTCGCACGGCCGCGGCGAAGCCGCGGTCGCCGACCCAGTTCGTGATCTCGCGGTCGCGCGTAATGAGTTCCCCGTCGGTCTGCCCCGAGCAAGCGATGGGCTCCGAGCCCAAGCGTCCATCGTTCCAGGCGAAGATGGCACACGCGGTCGCGTTGAGCGTGCGATGCACGATATCCGCTATGGCGTGCAATGCTTCGGCGGCGCGACCCGCGTTGAGCGCTTCGGCTCCGAGTCGTGAGAGCGACGCGACTTCACTTGCGCGCTGACGGGCGCGGCTCGCCGCCTCTTGCGCGCGAACCAACAGTTGCGTGGCGACGGCTGCAACGACGAGAAACGAGATCAGCGCTACCCAGTCGAGCGGCTTGCTGACGTACCACTGATCGTACGGCGGTTGAAAATAGTAGTCGATGAGGAGGAAGCCGGAGCACGCGAGCGCCAAACCGAGTGCGCGTCCACCGCTCACGCTGCCGCCCAACACGATGAGCATGTAGGCGAGCGCGACGTGCCCTTCGTTGATATCGTAGCGCACGTAATACATGGCTACGGTCGCGGCCGTTAGGATGACGCCCCAGACAACCCACGGTCGGATCGCCGGCCACACGCGCGAGACATGTGCGCGCGCCTCCGCGTGAATGGGTTGGAAATCGTTCGTCATCGAAGAGACGGCATCGAATCGATCCGGTGCATGCGCCAACCTCTCCCCGCGTCTGAATGTACATCGAGCGGCCGCGTTCGCCGAGCACGGCGCCCGTGTCCGTATTACACCGGAGTGAGCTTCGCGAAGAGGTTGTTCAGGGACTCGGCGAGCGTTGGGTGGGCGAAGACGGCATCGCGCAGCACTGTGTACGTGAGGCCGCCCATCATGGCGAGCTGAAGCATGCCCATGATCTCCCCGCCTTCGACGCCGAGCACGGCGCAGCCGAGAATCGTGTGGCTCTCGCGATCGACGATGGCCTTCATGAGCCCGCGGGGTTCCGCGGTCTCCAGGGCTCGCGCGACCCGCGACATCGGCATCGTCGCGATCGCGATGCTGCGTCCTTGCGCACGCGCCTCTCGTTCCGTGAGACCGATGCCGCCTAACTGCGGATCGATGAAGACGGTGTACGGCACGAGACGGCCCGCGATCGTGGCCGACCCTCCCTCGAGCAGGTTGGCGCGCAGGATGCGGAAATCATCGTACGAGATATGGGTGAAGGCGGGACCGCCCTTCACGTCGCCGATCGCGAACACGCCTTCGGCCGTCGTCGCCAACCGGTCGTCCACTTTCACGTAGCCGTGCTCGTCGAGCGCGATGCCCGCGGCATTCGCCGCGAGTGTGTCGGTATTGGGCACGCGTCCGGTGGCCACGAGCAGGTGCGTCGCGGCGATGCGCCGCTCGCCGCTGGGCGCGTCGACCGTGAGGGAAATTCCGTTAGGCGTCGGCGCCGCCGCGGTCGCGGTCGCCTCGAGCAGGATGTCGATGCCATCCTGTCGGAGAATCGAGGCCACCGCGGCGGCGACATCCTCGTCCTCGTGCCCGAGCAGTTGCGCACCGTTGCTGACAATGGTCACGCGACTTCCGAATCGGCGAAACATCTGCGCGAACTCGACTCCCACGTATCCGCCGCCCAACACCAGTAGGTGCTGCGGTACGTCGTCCAACTCCATGATCGATGTCGAGTCGAGCGAGGGCACCTGCTCGAGCCCCGGAAGCGGCGGACGCGACGGGCGCGCTCCGGTATTGATGATGATGGTCTGTGCGATCAGCGTGCGCGTCGTTCCGTCGGACGCATGCACCGCCACGCGACGGTCGCCGCTGAATCGCGCATCGCCGAACAGCACCTCGACGCCCGCATCGGCGAGCGCGCGCTCGCTGCTGTTCCTGAAATCCGATACGATGGCGCGCTTGCGCGCGACGACTGACGACATGTCGACAGAAACATCGCCGCAGCGAATTCCGAAGTCTGCGGCGCGCTTCGCCAAATACCCGACGCGAGCACTGGCGATCATCGTTTTAGACGGCGTGCATCCTTCGTTGATACACGTGCCGCCAATGTGACTGCGCTCGATCAAGACCGTGCCTCGGCCCGCGCGCGCGAGTGCGCCGGCCAGCGGACCACCGCCCTGTCCCGATCCGATTACGAGTGCGTCGACGTGCAGATCGGTCATTCGCGGTGCTCCGTTGAAGGAGGCATGGGTTTGCCGTGTAACGCTGGCTGGGCGCGGCCGAGGTAATCAAGACGGGGGTTTTCGGACCCGAAAGCCACAATCGAGAACGCGAATTGCTTGTCAGGAGCGTCCGCCCTCGGGTCGGCCGACTGTGGCTTGCCATCGGGCTGGTGACTGGTATCTACTTCGATTCGGGCACCGAAGCGCGGCGCCCGATTTGCCGCGCGCGTCGCGGCCGTCCCTCCAGCCGCTCGACCGATGACCCGTACTCATGTGGATGCAGCCGCACCAGCGGCCGATCGAATCGCTGCCATGCTCGAGGAGGCGCGTGATCGCACATTGTTGCTCATCGCGCCACTGAGCGAGCAGGATCTGCACCGACAGCACGATCCGTTGATGAGTCCCGTGATCTGGGACTTGGGGCACATCGCGCATTTCGAAGAGTTGTGGTTGACGCGCAATCTCGATGGACCGGTGGAGTTCGTCGAGATGCCCGGCATGTACAATCCCTTCGAGAACCCGCGGCCTGTGCGCGGCGGGCTGGCACTTCCGAGCTCGAACGAGTGCGGCGTGGAGATGGAGAAGATTCGCGCCCGCGTGCTCGAGCGACTCCGCAGCGCGGATCTGGAAGACGGCAGCGACCTGCTGCGCGATGGGTACGTGTACGCGATGGTCGCGCAACACGAGTACCAGCACGACGAGACAATCCTGCAGACACTGCAGCTCAAGGCGGGCGCGCCGTACCGCGCGCCGCGGCGCGCGCGGCTGCCGTCGGCGCCGTCGGTGGTGCCTAACGATGGCGAGATGGTGCGATTCCCCGGGGGCCGTGTGACCATGGGCACCGACGATCGGAGCCGGGCCTACGACAACGAGCGGCCGCGCCACTGGGTGGCGCTCGAGCCGTTCTGGATCGACCGGTACCCTGTGACTAACGGAGCATATCTCGCGTTCATGGATGCGGGCGGCTACGAGACGCGCGCGTGGTGGTCGGACGCGGGCTGGCAGTGGCTGCAGGACGCGCAAATCCGGGCGCCGAAGTACTGGCAGCGGGACGGCGCGGCGTGGTCGACGCGTAGCATGGACATCATCGAGCGCGTGGATCCGGCGAAGCCCGTATCCCACGTGTGCTACTACGAGGCCGACGCGTTCGCGCGATGGACCGGCAAGCGGCTTCCTACCGAGAGCGAATGGGAGGCGGCCGCATCGTGGGATCCGGTCGCCGGTCGCGCTCGTACCTATCCATGGGGAGACGAGCCCGCAACGGCGCAGCTCGCGAACGTGGACCAACTGTCGTTCGGCACTGCACGCGTCGGCGCGTATCCGCGCAACGTGTCGCCCATTGGCTGTCAGGGAATGATCGGCGATGTGTGGGAGTGGACATCGAGCGACTTCACCGGGTATCCGGGATTCGTGAGCTACCCGTATCGCGAGTATTCCGAGGTGTTCTTCGGCAACGAGTACAAGGTGTTGCGTGGTGGATCGTGGGCCACGCGCCCCGGCGCGATCCGCAACACCTTCCGCAACTGGGATTATCCGATTCGGCGTCAGATCTTCAGCGGATTCCGCTGCGCGAGGAGCGAGCAATGACAGCCGCCGCGGCACGTCCGCAGTGTCCGCTGCTCGACGAGGTGCGCGACGGATTGTCGCGTCGGCAGAAGGAGTTGTCTCCGACGTTGTTCTACGACCGGCGCGGGTCGGAGTTGTTCGAGGAGATCACGCGGCTGCCCGAGTATTATCTCACGCGCACCGAACGCGCGATGCTCGCGTCGCGGATGCCATCGGTGATCGCGCGACTGGGACCGCGCACACTGGTCGAGTTAGGCGCGGGCAGCGCCGCCAAGACTCGGCTCCTGCTCGATGCCATGCGGGCGAACGGCGAGCCCGCGACGTACGTACCCGTCGACGTGAGCGCCGAGTTCCTGCGCGACACGGCCATGGCGTTAGGCACAGAGCTGCCCGGGCTGCGTGTGGTCCCGGTGGTGGCCGACATCAGCGTCGGCCTGGGGTTGCCGCGTGTCTTGCCGCGACCCGTGTTGTTCGCGTTTCTCGGGAGCACGATCGGCAACTTCGAGGACGATGCGGCGATCGCGCTGCTCAGGCGCGTTCGCGAGGCCATGTGCCCGGGCGATCACGTTCTGCTCGGCATCGATTTGCAGAAGGATGTGCGTGTGATCGAGGCGGCGTATAACGACGCGGCCGGCGTGACGGCGGAATTCAATCGCAACGTCTTGCGGGTGCTGAATCGCGAGCTCGGCGCCGATTTCGCCGAGCGGGATTTTGCGCACCGCGCATGGTACAACCGCGTCGCGCACCGCATCGAGATGCATCTCGTCTCGCGGCGCGCGATGGATGTGCACATTCCGCACGTCGGCACCGTGCCCTTCCGGGCAGGCGAGTCCATTCGGACGGAGATCAGCTGCAAGTACGATCGGGCGAGCGTACAGCGACTCTTCCACGAAGCACGATTGAGCCTCGACGAGTGGATCGCGAACGACAATCCGGCATACGCGCTCGCGATCGGCTCCTCCGCAACCTGGCGGCGATGACCATTCCTACGGGTGCGCGCGGCCGCGCACTGCTGGCGGCGGATCTCGCGCGTCGGAGCTTCGCGCCGAGTCGCGCATCGACGCGTCGGATCGGGGCAGAGGTCGAGTTGCTGCCGATCGACGCCGACACGCGGTGCATCGCCGCGCTCGAGGGCAACGGGCCAAGCGTGCTGCCCGTGCTGCGGGGCTTCGGTGCATCGCGCTGCTGGTCCGAGGCGCGGACCGAGAAGGGTACGCCGTGCTTCCATCTGCCTAACGGGGGCCGATTGACGTTCGAGCCGGGCGGCCAGATCGAGTACGCCGCGCCGCCGGCGCACGGAGCGAGCGCGCTGGCCACCCACGTCCGGTCGGTGCTCGAGCCGTTGCGGCGTCACGCGTCGAAAGAAGGGCTGCAGCTCGTCGCCGCCGGCATTGAATCGGAGCGCGATGTGTGGTCGACTCCGCGTCAACTCGACGCGGAACGCTACGAGCGTATGGAGTCGTACTTCGCGACTATCGGTCCGCACGGCGCGCGCATGATGCGGCAGACGGCGTCGTTTCAGGTGTGCCTGGACATCGGCGAGGGCGACATTGGGCGCAGACAGTGGCGTCTCTTGAATGCGGCTGCGCCCTATGTCATCGCCATGTTCGCGAATTCGCCACGGTACGACGGTATCGTGACCGGACATCAAAGCGTGCGGGCAGCGTGCTGGCGGCGGCTGGATCCATCGCGCACGGGCGTAGTGGCGGGCGATGATCCGGTGTCCGCGTACCTGGCGTTCGCATTGCGGGCGCCGGACATGATGCGGCGCACGACAGGCGGTGAGTACCAACCGTTCGGCGAGTGGGTCGATACCGGAACGATGACGCCGGACGATTGGCATCATCATCTGAGTACGCTGTTCCCCGAGGTTCGGCCGCGCGGCTATTTCGAAGTGCGCGGGGCGGACTCGATCGACCCGGCCTGGTGCGTTGCGCCGCTAGCGTTGTTAGGCGGGCTCTCGTACGACCCCACGGCGCTCGCCGACGCGCTCGATGTGCTCCACGTGCCCGGCGACGTGCTCGAGTGCGCGGGGTTTGCGGGCCTCCGCGACCCGTCGGTTGCGGCGGTGTCGGCGCAGCTGGCTGAGATCGCGATGCAGGGGTGCGTGCGCCTGGGGCCGGAGTTTCTGACGGAGGCGGACGCGGCGCTCGCGCATGCGTTCTTCGACCGATACACGCACCGGCGCCGGTCTCCGGCCGACGACGTGCGCGACTCGGCGACAGCCGCTACGGCCTAACGGGAATCAGCGAGCGAGCCGGGCGTTGTCGTAGGCCGGATCGCCGGTCACCTCGCGGTCGACGTGCGGGGCGAGCCACGCCGGCGGCTTTGCTGCATCGTCGGGATTCGCCAACTCGACTTCGGCGAGCGCGAGCGGGCGGTCCAGGAACTCATCGATCGTCCACTCGGTGTCCCCCTCGCGGACGAGATACCGGCGCTTGTGCACGCGCCGTCCAGACGTGAGCGGCCAGAGCGCATCGAACAGGTTGCGGTCGATCTGATCTTCGAGCTCGAGGCGGACGAGACCGTTGCCGCCCTTGACGGTGCGGAACCATCGGGTGACGCCGTCCGCGGAGATCGCGCGCACGCGCTCGGTGACGTGCCCGCCCGGCAAGTATCCCTGATCGATGTCCTGGACGGTGGTCGCCGGATCGCCTAACGGGCCCTCGGGCATCTCCGTCAGCAGGAACTTGCGCTCGATCTCCATGCCCGCGGCATGGCGCTGCTCGAGCCGGCCGGCAAGGTCGCGCACGCGCTCGAGGAACGGGCGAGCAGCGTCGCCCAACCATTCGCCGGTGAACGTGGTGAACAACGACTCGGTGCGCTCGTGCAGTCTGCGCGCGAGCTCGAGCAAGCCGCTTCTCGGGTCGTGGCTGCCGGAGCCCGCGGACCGAACGCCCGCGAGCGAGCTGCCGTCGCGCACCAGTGTCGCCAACCGCTGTGCCGCTTCGCGCGCCGCCTCTTCCATCGCGTCGGCGACGAGGCCGGCGAGCAAGTGCGCGTCGTGCAAGTCGCCGAGCGTGTCCTGGAGCGCGCGCAACTGTTCGACTAACGGAACAGCGTCCGGCACGATGTCGATGATCGGCTCCAGCGCATAGCGCAGGTGCTTGGCCGCAATGCGCGCCTCGTGCGCGCATGTTTGGTCGACGGCGTCGTGCACGCGCGAGAGTCGGGTGTCCAGCCGTTCGGTGAGATCGGCGAGGCGGGCACCGAGCACACGCGCGGCGTGCGGCGGGGCGATAGGCTCATCGAGGCGAACCGTGAGCTGCCAACTCGAGAGTGCCTCCTGCAGCCATTCGGCGAGTTTCTCGAACCGGTCCGCCAGCCGTGCGTGCATACGCGCATCGTTCTCCTGCTTGGATGCGCGCAGCCGCTCGAACATCCATGTCGCGCCAATGCGTTGCCGGCGCGTGAGGGACGGCAGCTCGCCCTCGATCCATTCGATGTGCACTTGGGCGTCGCGCCCGGCGCCGGTGGCTTTCGTTAGGCTGCGAAGGCGGCGGCGCCGCTTGTTCGAGATGCTGTCCTCGAGCTCGTCGCGGAACGTGCGATCGCAGCTGCGAAGACGGCGCAGGGCGACGCGCAGGTCGTGGAGCGCTTCGGGTGCGTCCTCATCGTCGAGCCTGTCGTACGCCGAGCGCGCCGCACCTAGATGCGCGAGCGCGATGCGCCTCGCCGTTTCGGCGGCGGGCCGATCGAGTGCGTCAGCAGGAAGCGGAATGTCCACGGCGGACAGATTCGTCGCCGGTGGTCAGACGACGTCCGGTTGGTCAGTGATGCTGACGAAACCAGAAGAACGCGACCTCGCCGAGTAGCGAAGCCGCGACCGAGGCGAGTAGAAGTGCCTCGACCTTCGAGGGTGCTGGAATTGAGCGAAGCCAGCGCGAACGACGGCGGTATTCGTACATGAGTGCTCTCGGTCGCATGAGCGCGGGAGTGCAACAGTGTGAAACACCATATGGCGCGTCAAGTAAGGAAATATTAACAAATTGACCGCTCTGGTGATACATCGCATCGCGGGCGAGGCGTGTGTTTGTCGTCAGAAGCTATAGTGGACGGTGCCGTAGAACGAGCGCGGCTGGCCCGGAGACACGTCGTGACCGGCAACAAGTTCCGGATAGGCTTTGTCGAGGATGTTGCGGACGCCGATCTCGAGCTGGGCAACGCCGATCTGCACAAGCCCGCCGACGTGTACGAGGCCGTATGCTGGGAGCACGACGCCCGGCTCGTCGAACGGCGAGTACGGTCCGACGACATTCGTGCTCACGCGGAGGCGCCACGGCGTCGTCTTGGGCGCGAGCTGCAGCGACGCGATGCCGATGTATTGCGCGGTGTTGTAGACGCGGAGTCCGGATAGCGTGTCAACGGCGGATGGGTTGTCCTCCGCTTGTGTGATGAGCCGACGATAGCGGGCGTCATTGAACGTCCAGTCCGTGGAGAACGAGAGCATTGGCGCGATCGGCGCATGCATCTCGACTTCGACGCCCTGTCGGCGGCTGGCGCCGCCGTTGCTCGACCCACCGGTGAGCGGGTTGAACGTCTGCTCGTTGCTCACGTCCATTCGGAAGAAGGCGACCGATCCGCGGATGTCGTTGTGATCGTACTTGAGTCCGCTCTCGTAGGCCCACGCGGTGATGAACGGCAGTGCCGGATCATCGATGATGCCGTCCGTCGAGCGAAACCCGCGCGACACGTTGGCGTAGGCGCCGAAGTCGTCCGTTAGGCGGAAGAGGGCGCCGAGCTTTGGCGACGCGACGCCATGTGAATCGGCGATGGTCAGATCGGCTTCGGGCGTCGAGTGCGTGTCGACGATGTCGTACCGCGCGCCGAGGCTCAGGCGGAGGCGCGAGGTCGCATCGAAGTCGGATTGAACGAACAGGGCGCCGGACGTCTGTCGCGCGCGCACGAGGGTCGCGGCAGAATCTCGCGCGCGGTCCGTCGCGAACCAGTTCTGAAAGTGCGATTGATCCCAGCGTGATTCGACGCCGACGGTGAGCTCGGTACGCGGCAAGGTCCACGTGAGCGCGCTCGTGGCGCCGAGCCCGGTGCGGTGATCGACCTCTTCGGTTTGGCTGCCGGTGCCCTCGAAGCGTCCGCCCGCGGGCGGAATGGTGAGAAAGAATTTCCAGTTGCCTTGTGTCGAGTACAGGGTGGTGCGCCACAGCAGCGGCCCGGACAGCCAGCGAAAGCTGACTCGTTCCTGCGCGCGATATTTCCGGCCGCCATCGGTGGGGTTGGACACGACGTCGTAATCGCGCGCGGCGAATTCGTCTTCGCTCAGGAAGCCGGGCGATTTCCAGTCGGCGCCGTACAACTCGATGCCGCCGTCGATGCGCCACGCGGACGACAGGTCGTGCACGACGCGTAAGTGTCCCTGCTCGACATCGGAGCGACTGTTAGGCCGCCAGCCGTCTTCGTGATCCCAGCGTGCACCGAACACGCCGCCGCCCTCCGCGCCGTGGTCGAATCCCGTTAGCACGCTGGCGTCGATGTGTCCCGCAGACCCTGCGTTGATGCTGGCCTCGGTGCCCTGCACGCGCTCGAGCGTGTGCACGTTCACGATGCCCGCGAGCGCGAAGTTGCCGAAGAGGGCGCTGGTCGGCCCTTTGATGACGTCGATGGCCTGGACGGCGTCGGGGAAAATGAGTCCCCAGTCGTTGTAGCCTTCGGCGTGTCCGTTGATGGGTTCGTTGATGGGGACACCATCGATCCACAACGCGAGGTCCGTCGAGTGATCCGAACTGAAGCCTCGAATCGATGCATCGGATGCGAAGCCCGGACCCTGGCCTTGCAGGTGCACTTCGACGCCCGCGCTCTGCCTGAGCAAATCCCACGGAGACGTGGATGGCGTGAGCGCGATGACCGATGGTGAGACCGTGATCGCGGACTGTGGTTCGTTCCGTCGGACTGGCGTCGCGGTGATGGTCACGGTCGCAAGTCGCGTCGCGCGTCGCGCGAGGGAATCTCGTCGCGCGGTGGTGTCGCGTCGTGTCGTGGTATCGCGCCCCGTCGTGTCGTGAACCACGGTGTTGGGCGGCGTGGTTTGCGCGACGAGGCGCGTGACGCACGTGAACACGAAGGCGGCGGCTACGAGTGCCGGGCGCGAACGCCGGCGCGCGCGCGGGCACGCAGTTAGGCAACAGGTCATGGGTCGTCCGGTTTCTCGCGACGCGCCGGCCGATGGCGATGCGGCCACCGGCGTCGGCCCGGTCAATCAAGTCGGAGTGCGCGCGACACGCGCCGCCGGAGGACCGTTAGGCCGCGGCGGCAATGACGTGAGCGAGCGCGTGAGCTCAGGCGACGAGGCGCTGCAGCGCCTCGTGCGTGCATCACGCGATGGTGGGAGGACCGTTGGCGAAGGGTCGTGCGTGCGACGCGGGAACCGGATAGAAGACCGGAGCCGCGTGCGTGTCCGCGCGCTCCGTCTGAACGACGGCGCTGCGGAGCGCGACAGAGGCCGCGGGGAGACCGGCGAACGCGGCGCCAGCGCAGTCTCCGACGCAGGTACAGTCGTGGTGCGCGGGGCTCGACGGCTCATCGGGATTGTGCGGAACGTGCGCCGCACCACCCATCATGTGCCCGTTGGGCATGGCCATCACGCCCGCGATGCCGTCGTGCATCGGGCACCGATGCATGGCGGCCACTGGCTCGGTCACACAGAGGACGAACCAGAGCGCCAGGAATGCAGAGCCGATGCGGGTGTACCAGCGGCGACGCATGGGAGTAATGTCGCCACGGGATAACGCGGGCGCCAGCCCGCGAAACGAGCTACCGATCACGGCGCTAACGTCAGCATGTTCAGTGCGTCACACGCTGTGCGCGCGACTGTGCTGTGGGGCCTGACGGTCGATGCGTCGCAGTATCGGGAGTTGCAGGCGGCGCGCTGGTCGTCGTGGTGACGATGGATGAATCGTCGAGGGCCACGATGTGTCCGTCGCGCTCGACACTGAACCGCGTGCTCGCACCGCCGGTGATGAGCACGCGATAGCATCCCGGGTCGAGCGGCACTGGACCGATGCTGGTTTCATAGCCGCGCGGTGGTACGCCATAGGTGACGGTGTCAGGCGGCGAGCCTTTGGCGCCGCGGTCGCCGAACGTCCAGTACGGCGTTCTGTCGCCGCAGCGCATCACGGTAAGGCCGTAGAAAAAGTCAGACGTGCGGCGCAGGAGCGACAGATGAAAGAGCGGAAGTGGTTTGGCCACCGGTGTGGTGGTGAGTGCGGCGCCGTGGTCGGCGCACGATGCGGCGCCTACTACTAATAGAGCGAGCGACACGACTGCAACCACTCGTCGCGTGCGTTGATGATGCCTCTTCAACACGGCGTGCACGGGGGTCATCTTGCTCATGAGGAAGCGGCGCGCCGTAGCTGCGCCGCGATTACCGAAAGGAATCGGGGAGACTCAATGCGGGATTTGCAGCATACGGTACGGCAAGCCGCCGCGGCGAGAAGCGTCGCACGGGGGGCGATCGTACGACGGGCCGCTGTGGCGCTGGCATCAGTGGCGCTGTGCGTCGGCGTCGCGAGCGGGTTCGCGTCGTTCCACACGCATCTCAAGCGCTCGACGCCGAGCGACGGCGCAACGTTAGGCGCGGCGCCCAAGACACTCGAGCTCTGGTTCACCGAGAAGCCGGAGCTGGCGGCGACGGCTATCACGCTCAGCACGGCTGGTGGCGCACCCGTGACATTGGCACCGTTGGCGTTGTCCGATGCGAGCGACACAGCCGCGGTCGTGGCCTCGGTGCGCGGAACGTTGGCACCGGGGTCTTACCTGATCCGGTGGCGCACGATGGCGCGCGATGGCCATCCGGCACGCGGCACGTTGACATTCACGCTGTCACAGTCTCAGTGATGCCGTCGAGCGGATCGCCGGCCAGCGGCGATCCGTCCGGTGCCTCGAGGACGAAGCCGGCGTCGCGAATCATCTCCAGATCATCGCGCGCCGCCTGCCCCGGCGTGGTGAGGTAGTCCCCAATGAAGATGGAATTCGCCGGGTAGAGTCCCATGACCTGCATCGAGCGCAGGTGCACCTCGCGTCCGCCGGCAATGCGCAGCTCCTGAGACGGGAGCAGCAAGCGAAACAGACACAGGACGCGCAGGCAGCGACGCGGGTCGAGCGCGCCGCGATCCGCGAACGGCGTGCCGGCGATCGGAATCAAAAAGTTGAGTGGCACGCTGCGTACATCGAGCTCGCGCAGCGAGAGCGCGAGGTCGATGATGTCGTCGTCGGACTCGCCCATGCCGACAATACCGCCCGAGCACGTCTTGAGACCGGCGGCACGCACGTGCTCGACCGTTAGGCGGCGGTCGTCGAACGTGTGCGTGGTGCAGACCTCGGGATGAAACCGCTCGGAGGTGTTCAGGTTGTGGTTCACCTGCGTGACGCCGGCTTCGCGCAGCCGGCACGCCTGGTCCTCGCTCAGCAAGCCGAGGCACGCACAGACGCGCAGGTCGTACGTGCTGCGGACTGCGCGCACCGCATCCAGCACTTTCTCGAACACGCGCTCGCCCGGCGTGCGTCCTGAGATCACGAGGCAGAAGGTCCCGGCCTTGACGCTCGCGGCACGCGCGGCGGCGGCGAGAATCTTGTCGCGCGCCAGGAGCGGATACTTCTCGATTTCGGCCGTCGACACCGCGGACTGCGAGCAGTAGTGGCAGTCCTCGGGGCAGAGCCCGCTCTGCGCGTTGAGCAGGAAGTGCAGGCGTACGCGATTGTGCCAGTAGTGCCGACGCACGCGATAGGCGGCGGCGAGCTGCGCGAGCAGCTCCTCGTCGGCCGCACGCAACACGGCACGGGCGTCCTCGCGCCTAACGATCTCGCCGGCGAGTGCTTCCGTGGCGAGAGCGTCCCAATCCCGAGTTTGGTCCTCGTGCGTCATCGATTCGGGTGTCCTTCTTCAGTGTGATGGCGTTCCGGCGCGGCGTGGGCGATCACCTCGCGCAGTCCGCTGGCCGCCGCCGCGTGCGCCACGGAGGAATCGTCGGCCGGCGAGGGGAGCCACGGGAAGCTCACCACGGGCGTGTCCGGAAGCAACGTCTGCAGCGCCTCATGGTTGGTGCGTCGCGCGAGGTCGGGTGCGGCGCCATCGGTTTCGTTCAGCACGACGCCGAGAACGCGTACGCCTGCGCCGCGCAACGCGTGGACGGTCAGTCGCGTGTGGTTGATGGCGCCGAGCCGGTTGGCGGCAACGACGACTGCGTCGAGCGACCAACGCTGGAAGAGGGTGAGATACGTGTGGGTTTCGGTGATCGGGACGAGTAGGCCGCCGGCACCTTCGACGAGGATCGCATCGACACGTTGGGCGAGGCGATGAAACGATTCGTCGAGCGAGGTCATCGTGAGCGTACGACCGGCGCGGCGGGCGGCCATCCATGGAGCAAGCGGTTCGGCGAGCACGATGGGGCACACGTCGAGCATCGACGCGGCAGCGCCGGCAGCGGCCGCGAGTGCGCGCGCATCGGACGTTGGGTCCTCGGCCGTCACTCCTGTCTCGACGGGTTTCATCGCCGCGACGCGGAGTCCATCGGCGCGCAGAAGGCCGAGGAGCGCGCGGCCGATGGTGGTCTTGCCGACGCCGGTATCGGTTCCGGTCACGCCTAACCGAATCATCGCCGCTCGAGGAAGCGCTCGATCACGCGGTAGATGACCGCGAGCTCGTCGGGTGTGGTGCAGAACGGCGGCAGCACGTACACGACGTTGCCGAGCGGACGCAGCAAGACGCCGTTGCGGAGCGCAAACGCGGCGAGCTCGCCGCCGACGGTGCTCAGATATCCGTCCTCGCCATCGATGTCCAACGCAGCGACGGTGCCGAGCACGCGCGTGCGGCGGACGCGCGGGTGTGAAGCGAGTTGCGCCAGGTGCTCGCGGTGCGCGCGCTCGATGGCTTCGCGATTCCGGGCAGAATCGGCGTCGAGCAGTGCGAGGCTCGCGCGTCCAGCGGCGCAGGCGACGGGGTTCGCTGTGTACGAGTGCCCGTGGAACAGCGTCTGGAGGCGATCGTGGCTGCGGAATCCCTCGAAGATGCGCTCCGTCGTGACGGTGGCGCCGAGGGGAAGCGCGCCTCCCGTTAGGCCCTTGGACAGACACATGATGTCGGGAGCGACCCCGGCGCGCGCACATGCGAAGAGTGGTCCCGTGCGGCCGAAGCCGGTGAGCACTTCGTCGGCGATGAGCAGGACGTGCCCCTTGGCGCAGCATTCGGCGAGCGCGCGCAATGTGTGTTCCGGCCACATGCGCATCCCGCCGGCGCCGAGCAAGAGCGGCTCGACGATGAGCGCGGCGAGCTCGGAGCCGCGCCGATCAATGAGCGCGCGCAGGGCAGCGACGGTATCGCCATCCACCGGATCGGGCAGTCGTTCGACGGCCCACAGGCGATCGGCGAATGGATCCGTAAACGTACCGCGCGCGCTGACGCTCATGGCGCCGAACGTGTCGCCGTGGTACGCGTGCTCGATGGCGGCGAGGAGGGGGCGAGGCTCGTCGCGATTGCGCCAGAACTGGAGCGCGGCTTTGACCGCGACCTCGACGGCGGTCGAGCCGTCGTCCGAGAAGAACACGCGCGTTAGGCCCGGCGGCAGCACGTTCACGAGCTCGGCGGCCAAGCGGGCGGCAGGTTCATGCGTGCATCCGGCGAAGATCACCTGCTCGAGCGTGCGCGACTGCTCGGCGATGGCGTCAGCGATGGCGGGGTGGCAGTGGCCGTGGAGCGTGACCCACCATGACGAAATCGCATCGAGGAGGACGCGGCCGTCGGCGGTGTGGAGACGCGCACCCTCGGCGCGAACGATTGGAACGGGGAGCGGTGCGGTGGCGTGCTGTGTGTACGGGTGCCAGACGTATCGCGCGTCGAGCGCGGTCCACTCAGCGGCTGTCACGTGGCGTGGCGCGGCAGCAGGTCGCGGAGCGCGCCCATGAGGCGCGCGATCTGCTCGGGCGTGTGCGCGGCGCTCGCCGTGATCCGGAGGCGCGAGCTGCCTAACGGAACCGTCGGCGGCCTAACCGCGCCCACCAGCAGGCCGCGTTCTCTGAGGGCGGCGCCCAAGCGCGCGGTCTCGGCGGCCTCGCGGATGATCACGGGCACGATATGTCCGTCGGCTTCGCCGGTCGGCTCGTGGCCCAGCTCGCGGAGGCCGTCGCGGATGGCACGCGCGTTGGCGCGCAGTTGGTCGCGCCGCCACGGCTCGGTTTCGACGATGCGCAGCGCTTCCAGCGTGCCCGCGGCGAATGCCGGCGGCGCCGCGGTGGTGAACACGAACGCGCGCGCGCGGTTGAGCAGCCAGTCGTGGAGGGGCTGCGAGCCGGCGATGAACGCGCCCGTCGTTCCAATAGCCTTGCCAAGGGTCCCCATGTTCACGTCGATCTGATGGTCGACGTTCCAGCGCTCGGCGGAGCCGCGGCCGTTCACGCCTAACAGGCCGGTGCCGTGGGCGTCGTCGACGTAGGTGAACGCGGCATGCTCGCGCGCGAGCGCGACGAGCGCGTCGAGTGGAAAGAGATCGCCGTCCATTGAGAACACGGCGTCCACGACGATCCATCGGCGACCATTGTGCTGCGCGTCGTCGTTGAGCATGTCGTCGAGACGTTCGACGTCGAGGTGAGGAAAGATCTTGACTTCGGCGCGCGAGAGGCGGCAGCCGTCGATGAGCGAAGCGTGGTTGAGCGCGTCGGCATAGATGATGTCGCCCCGCGACGCCAATGCGGGAATCGCGCCGGTGTTCGCGGCGTATCCACTGGCGAACAGGAGCGCAGCCTCCGTCCCCTTGAACCTCGCGAGCGCTGCCTCGAGCTGCTCGTGCAGCTCGTTCGTACCCGAGATGAGGCGCGCCGCAGCTGCGCCGGTGCCTTCGCGCTCGAGCGCCGCCGAGATCGCACTGGCGATCCGCTGATCACCGGCGAGGCCGAGGTAATCGTTAGACGAGAAGTCGATGGCCGGTCGCCCCTCGGCGGACACAGCAGCACCGCGACGTGCGCGCACGGGATGCGTCTCGCGCCGGAGATCCGCGTGATCGAGCACGGCGAGATCGCGGCGGAGCATGGCATCGAGCGTCGTCGAAGACGGCGCAGTCGCATGAGATCGCATGGTGCGGAGACTACGCGCCTCGATGACGCGCGGTCAAGCGTCTGCGGGGCCTTGTATTGACGTCGACAGGACCTCCGGGTAGCATCGCGAAATGGGGTCTGCACGCACGGTGGGTGCGTGCGATGCGACCGGAAATCTCGTCGTGCGAGCATGGAGTCGATCAATGAGTGGCGACGTGACGCGCCGGGAGTTCGTGATCGGGACAGCGGCGGCAGCCGCGGCTGCGACAATCTGGCCGCGCAGTGCGTTGGCCGAACGAAGCCGGCCGTGGATGTCACCGGGCGCGACCGATCCAACCATCGCGCAACCGTTCGATCTCGCTCGCGTGCAGCTTGCACCTGGGCCGTTTCTCGATGCCGCGCAGATCGCGCACCGTCATCTCCTGAGCGTCGATCCGGACCGCCTGCTGCACATGTTCCGCATCACGGCTGGTCTCGCGTCGTCGGCCCAACCGCTCGGCGGATGGGAGGCGCCGGTGAACGAGCTGCGCGGACACTATACGGGCCACTTCATGTCGGCGTGTGCGCTCATGAGCACGAGCATGCGCGAATCCGAGCTGCGCAAGCGCGGCGCGTACGTGGTGAGCGTGCTGGCACAGTGCCAACAGGTGCACGGCAACGGTTACGTGAGCGCCTTCCCCGAAGAGTTCTTCGACCGGCTGCGCGAAGGCAAGAACGTGTGGGCGCCGTTCTACACGATCCACAAGATCATGGCCGGCTTGTTGGACACGTACACGTACACGGGCAACGCGCAGGCGATGACGGTGTTGACGGGCCTGGCAGCGTGGACGCGCGGCTGGGCCTCTCCGTTAGGCGATGAAGAGATGGCGCGGGTGCTGGAGCGCGAGTACGGCGGGATGAACGAGGTGTTGTACAATCTGTCGGCGGTGACGGGCGACGCGCAGTGGGCGCATCTCGCACACCGGTTCGATCACGAGCGCGTGTTCGCACCGCTGGCGATGGGCCGCGACGAGCTGAAAGGGCTGCACGTCAACACGACGATTCCCAAGATCATTGGCGCGGCGCGCCGCTATGAAGTGGTCGGCGATGCGCGCTCTCACGCGGTGGCCGACTATTTCTGGCGCGAGGTCACCGGTCATCGCGCGTACTGTACCGGCGGCACGAGCAACGGTGAAGGCTGGCAGGCAGAGCCGGACGTGTTGTCGACGCAGCTGAGCGGATACACCCAGGAGTGCTGTACGACGTACAACATGCTCAAGCTGACGCGGCACGTGTTCGGGTGGACGGCCGATCCGCGGTGCGCCGATTTCTACGAGCGCGCGCTGTTCAACGGCATACTCGGCACGCAGCATCCCGCGGACGGGATGACGCTGTACTATGTGCCGCTCGCCTCCGGCTTTTGGAAATTGTTTGGCCATCCCAACGAGTCGTTCTGGTGCTGCAACGGGACCGGCCTGGAGTCGTACTCGAAGTTCGGCGACAGCATCTACTTTCACGACGACGCGGGCGTGTACGTGAATCTGTTCATCGCGTCGGAGGTCGACTGGCGGGATCGCGGCGTGCGGGTGGTGCAGGAGACGCGATTCCCGCTCGAGGAATCGACGCAGCTCACCGTGCACTGCTCGCGCCCAACGCGCTTCGCGATGCGCGTCCGCGTGCCTTACTGGGTTGGGCTCGGCGGCTCGGCGACGCTCAACGGGCGGCGCCTGGATGCGTTCGCGGCGCCGGGCAGCTATCTGGTGGTCGACCGCACGTGGCGGGATGGCGATCGGCTCCAGATGGCGCTGCCGATGGCGTTGCACACGGATCCGACGCCGGACGACGCCACGGTCCAGGCCATCATGTACGGACCGCTGGTGCTGGCCGGCCGGTTAGGCACAGCCGGCCTGACGCCGGACGTGCTGCGCGCCGAACCCACCAGGCCGCGTACGGTGCCGGAGTACAAGGCCGACCCGGTGCCGGCGCCATCGTTGGTGTCGCCGGGCAGCGACCTGTCGGCCTGGATCACGAAGCGCTCCGGCGCAGGTGCGCCGCTCGAGTTCCGCACGGTTGGGCAAGCGACGGATGTGACGCTGGTGCCGCTCAACACCGTGATCGACGAGCGGTATGCCGTATACTGGAAGGTCACGCCGCGCGCCACATGAGCCGCGCACGGCGCGCCGCGTGACAGGCCCGCTCTCGCGGCGTGACGCCCTCAAGATCCTTGGCGCCACCTCCGCGAGCGCGATCCTCGGCGCGCCTGACGTTGGGTTAGGCGGCGCGTCCGGAACGGCGCCGGTGGAGGTCCTGCCACTCACGTCCACGAGCGACGTGTTCATCCCGCCGCGCGGTCGAGCGTACGACAAGTTCAGCTTCGACTTCCCCGAGCCCTCGGTTCCCTTCGCTGGATACCGGTTCGGCGTGCTGCTGTTCACGTTCGAGAACGCCTACGGATTGGATCGCGACGCCATGCACGTCGAAGCGACCGGCGACGGCCTGCGCGTGACGTGCGACCGGTTGGTTTGGGCCGGCGGCCAAGAGAGCGCGGACGGCCATGTCGAGCTCGACCTACACCGCGAGAGCGAGCACGCGGTGACGTGGACCGTGCACGCGTTCAGCCCCAAGCGCATCAAGGCGATCACGACCGTCATCCGCGGTGTGCCGCGGGGCCGCGTGTCGGCGTCGGGGTCAACGTTCTTCGATCCGCGTGACGACGAGCTCTTGTTCGGGTATCCATTCAGCGGTGGCGATCTGTTCGGACCCGGCGAAGCCGGCGGAATGCCCACGCCGTTGGCCATTGTGCAGTCGCACGACGGCCAGTTCGTCTCGATCTCGTCGCTCGACGATCGCGTGCGCACCAAGCGATTCTACTTTCAGCCGGGCGAAACCGGATATCGCGTGGAGGCCGTGCACGAGACAGAAGGCTGGCTCGAGCAGACGGACATCACGACGCCGCCGTGG
>Ga0105240_10001182_pt1 | contig 45690 bp, 31 predicted proteins | sample KBSC54metaG_FD_80426 | JGI IMG/M metagenome (GOLD analysis project Ga0105240, IMG submission 80426) | Corn rhizosphere microbial communities from Kellogg Biological Station, Michigan, USA - KBS C5-4 metaG | ecosystem: Host-associated > Plants > Roots > Rhizosphere > Soil | place: Michigan, USA... | reverse complement strand
GGCATCATGCTGGGGCTGGGCGAACGCAAGGAGGAAGTGGTGCAAACTCTCCGGGATCTGCGGGGCAGTGGAGTGGATGTGATCACCCTGGGGCAATACCTGCAGCCTACGAAAAAGCATTTGCCTGTCGTCCGCTTTGTTCACCCCGATGAATTTGCCGAGCTGCGGGAGATCGGTTATGAGCTCGGATTCGATTATGTGGAGAGCGGACCGCTGGTGAGATCATCCTATCATAGCGAGCGTCATGTCATACCCGGCTATGGAAGAAACGAATGGTTGCGGCAAAAGCAGGAGATCGCGTGACAGGAAAAACCCTGATCTGTCTGCTGGCGGCTTGCCTGCCTGCCGCCGGGCCCATGGCGCAATCGCACTGGAAGAATGTTGATTCAGTTTACCGGCCTTTACCACCTTCGGTGCATGTCTACAGGCGAATTGATTCGCTGGATGGTCATCCTTTCATTGCTTATTATGTTTCCGCGCAATTAAAAGACAGGCGCCTTCTTTTTACCGACCAGGTCGGACAGGGCAAAAGATTTACGCCCAGCCAGTATTATCAACTGGAACAATTCCCATTGCTGGTAGTGAACTGCACTTTTTTCTCCTTCGAGACCAATGAGAACATCAGCATGGTGATGAAGGATGGAAGCCTGGTGGCTTATAGCGTTCCTTCCTTAAAAGGCAAGGGAGAGGATTCTCTCGTATATTATTACCCAACCCGCGGAGCTATTGGTATCGACAGGAAGAGAAGGGCCGATGTGGCCTGGATCTTTACAGACTCTTCCCGTCCAAAACCTTATGCCTTCGAAGAAATGCCGGTTGTAGCCAAAGGAGAGACCAGTGCGCCATCGATCTATGATCTGCGGGACATCGAATGGAAGTGGTGGAAGATGCGTACGGCTGTGGGAGGAGGGCCGGTGCTTATCCACGATGGACGTGTATGGATCACTTATAAGGAAGAGCAGCTGTTCTCGGGGGGCGAGCAGGATAAACACCCGCGAACGGCCATGGGTTATACAAAGGATGGCCGTCTGATCGTACTGGCCATTCAGGGACGAAGCCCCGGTGTGGCAGAAGGAGCTACGCTCGAACAGGAGGCAAAGATCCTGCTTGACCTGAAATGTTACGAAGCGGTAAACCTGGATGGAGGCGGCAGCAGCTGTATGCTTATCAATGGTAAACCAACGATCAAACCCTCAGACAAAGAGGGTGAACGACCTGTGCCGGCAGTCTTCCTTATCCGGCAGCGCGTAAAGAAATAAAATGGCAATAATTTGCTATTGACGGAACTGTGTTTTTGCTGCATCTTTGCCGCCATAAACCCCATATTTTCTCCCATACCTTAAACTTCTAATATGAAGAGAACACACCTGTTCATAGGTTTTTCTTTGATGCTGGCCGCTGCCTGCTCCAAGAGCGATAAAGGCACCAGTCCTCCCGAAAGTTTGTCAACCACCATCAGTACGCAAATAGCTAAGACCGACAGTCTCAGCAGCTTTAATAAATATTTCAAGGCAGGCACACTCAGCGATGCGGATATATCCGGCGGCATCACCGTCTTCGCGCCTTCCAATAGCGCATTCGGCAACGCTTCGGTTACCGGGGCAGGACAATTGCCGGACTCTTCCGTATTGAAGGATTACATCGTAAAAGGGATACTGAAAGTTTCCGATCTTACTAAAGGTAAGACACTGACCACGCTCAGCGGAAAGACCCTGACCGTAAGCGTGGTGGCCGACCCGATCATCCTGGTGGGCGGCATGATCATCAATACGAATGCCATTGCTTCCGGTGACAGCTATGTAGTCTATGGTGCTGCGCAGCTGTTGAATGCGCCGGCGCCGGTCTTTATCACGGTATGGGATGCGACGAAATGGAGCAACTCCAAGCCGAAAGGGGAGCCGAGTGCAGGGGCGACGGTTAGGTTATACACGAGCCAGGAATCCTTTGTATTGAACACCAATACGCCGGCTTACACCGGGACAACGGATGCCGACGGCGTTGCACAGATCAATGGAGTAACACCGGGCACTTATTATGTTGAGGCATACAAGGCAGATGTCGGGAATATCTTCACGACGTATTCCCAGGCATATAACAATATCTGGCTGGGTTATGCGGCCGATACAGTGCTGGATAACGCCGGCAACCTTATCTGGAAAGATATCAACATGGATGGCAAGATCGACACCCATGACCAGACAGGACAGCCCGCATTGTCCATCCAGGCGGCGAAGAGCACGCCGGTGGATGTTTCCGTCCTCATCGGATATGCGAGGAAACCATTTACGTCCGTTGCTGACCTGCAGACCGAGCTGGATGGCATCTACGCCGGACTTACGTCTCTTTATGAGAACCTCGTGATCATGGACGGAATGGTGAGCCGCAATGCCTTTTGCGGCTCCGACGCATCCTACTGTCCCCTGAATAATTTTACGATGACGCCTGCCACTCCTGTTTTCAGCTCGATATGGAGCGACGCCTATTTCAAAGGTATTTATAAGCTGAATGGTTTCATATATGATGTACTCAGGGTCAATGCCCCCATAACAGACGTACAGAAATTCGACTTTATCCAGCAGGCCAGGGTCTTCCAGGGCTATCTTTATCTCGAGCTGCTGTCATACTTTGGAGATGTCCCGTACAACAACACGGACGCCACGCCCGATTTCTGGCCGGGTGTTTCCAGGAAAGCGGCAGCTGACGTGTATACCAGTATCATGGCTGACCTGACGAGCAGCCTCAATGCCAATTTACCGGCTACCCGGGCCACCGGAAAAGATGCCATTACCCGGTATGCAGCCATGGCGCTGGCGGCAAAAGGCGCTTTGCAACAGAAAAAATACAATGATGTGCTGACCTATACATCCCAGATCATCAACAGTGGTGCGTTCACCCTGGCGCCCGCCGGCTATTCCTGGTTCACCAGCCAGAATACCAGCGAGACCATCTGGGCGCCTGCATTCTCAAACATCGGCGCGTCTGCCGCCTGGTACTTTGCAGGCGCTTACGGTAGCACCACGTTGCAATGGTGCCCCGTGCTGCGTTATACGGATGTATTGCTGATGGACGCGGAAGCAAAGATCGCTCTGGCCGATTACAACGGAGCAGCCCTGGATATCAATCTGCTGAGGACAAGGAACGGTCAGCCAATTGTATCCTTCAGTAATAGTGCCAATGGTATGACTGCGCTGGAGAACACCTGGGCGTTGGAGAAATACCGCCAGGGCGACTGGTATCCGAACCTGATACGTTGGGGGACTGCCCTGGGCTCGCTGGGCGTCGCCGGCTGGCATCCCTTTAATAGCGTGATGCCGATACCAGTCAGCTTTCTCAATGCTTACATGAACCTGGTCCAAAACCCAGGCTACTAATAAAAAAGTCCCCGGCGATGGCCGGGGACTTTTTTTCAACCGATTATAATTTCATATCCCAAACCAGGGCGCTCGCGCCCAGTATCGCGGCATCGGATTCTTTCAGATGGCTGACAAGTATCTTCACTTTATTCTGGAACACCTGGATCAGGTTGCTTTCCATATTGTCGCGGGTGGGTTTCAGGATGAGATCGCCTGCTTTGGTAAGCCCCCCGAAAAGGATAATGGCCTCAGGGCTGGAGAACATGACGAAGTTGGCCAGGGCCAGGCCCAGCACTTCTCCTGTAAAGTCAAAGATCTCTTTAGCCAGCTTGTCGCCCTGGATGGCAGCCTCATACACCTTTTTCGAGTCCAGCTGATTTTTAGGGATATCCCTGAGCAGGCTGGCAGCCTGGCTTTTTTCCAGCATTTCGATGGCGGTAAGCTTGACGCCGGTGGCGGATGCATAGCTTTCCAGCGACCCATGCTTGCCCGTGCCTTCGTGCAGGCGGCCGTGGGGGATGATGATGGTGTGACCCAACTCGCCGGCGAAGCCGTCATGACCGTAGATCAGCTTCCCATTGGCGACGATACCGCTGCCCACGCCGGTGCCTAAAGTGATCATGATAAAATCTTTCATGCCTTTGGCGGCGCCGTACATCATTTCTCCGATGGCGGCTGCGTTCGCGTCATTGGTAAGGATGGTGGGTAGCTGGAATTTATTCTGTACAAGCTTGGCCAGGGGAATAATGCCTCTCCAGGGGAGGTTGGGTGCGTATTCCACGGTGCCGCTGTAATAATTGCCGTTCGGTGCGCCTACGCCTATACCGCGCATGCGGCCTGTACCACCTGCTTTTTCGATGAGTATGGACAGGTGATGGTGCAGTTCGTCGATAAAGCTTTCCACCTGTGAGTGTCCCCTGGTAGAGATCTCACTGGAGAATAGAACATTGCCAATACGGTCGACTATCCCAAATTTTGTCCCTGTACCCCCGATATCGATGCCGATGGCCAATGATTCGTAAGAAGAAGCGGCTTTTGCCATTAAAGCTGGTTTTGTGATTTTTAACGCTTACAGAAGCGGCTGCAAATATAGGGCAAGAATTAATGCCCACCGCTGCTTTGCAGCGCATCAAAATCGATTCCCTGCGATTTTAGCACTGATTTAGCCCTGATGGCATAAAAAGCGAGGTAGCCAAAACAGAGCGCACCCATGACGTAGCTGTAATGAATACCGAGAGCAGTATCTGCCAGTGCGCCTTGAAGCAGGCTGATGATACCGCCGCCCATGATCATCATGATGAGCAGGCTGCTGCCCTGGTTGGTATGTTTGCCCAGACCGGTGACAGCCAGGGTGAAGATACAGGGCCAGAGGGTGCTGCAGAAAAGACCGACGCTGATGAACGCATACACGCTTACCATGCCCGATGTCAGCATTCCGATGATAAGGGCTGCGATGCCGCAGGAAGAGAAGATAAGCAACATCCTGGCCGGGTTTCCCTTGCTGAAAAGGTCTCCGATGATCATTACCACGATCACCAGTGCATATATGTAGAAAGGAGTGATGTCATGCTGGGCGATCTTGTTTACGATCAGGAAAATTCCGAACGCCAGGTAAGGCATGATGAAACGCATCACCTGCGCGGCGCTCTTACCCACATTGAATGCCCCTACAGCGCCTGTCCAGCGGCCGATCATAAGGCTGGCCCAATAAAGGGAAATGAACGGGGCTACTTTATCGGTTGAGATCGCCAGGTCCTCCTTCAGGTAATTTGGTAAATTGCTGGCAGTGGAGACTTCTACGCCTACATATACAAAGATACCGATCATACCCATCCACAGCTGAGGATAGGAGATAGCCGACTTGCGGTGGAGCAGGCTGGCCTCATTTTTCGAGGCTTCCTCTGCCTTGTGCTCAAGGTCGATCTTATTGGGGATGGAGGAAAACTTAAAAAAAACGGCCACCAGCACAAAGGCTAAACCCAAAATGAGGTAGGGCGCTTTCACGCTTTCAATGCTGGCATTTGTATTGGCGCTGCTGACGCTGCCGAAGATGGCAAAGCTGACCAGCAATGGTCCGATAGTTGTGCCGAAATTGTTTACGCCACCGGCCATGGTCAGCCGCTGTGATCCTGTCGCCGGGTCTCCGATGACGATGGCCAGCGGATTGGCTGCTATCTGCTGCAGGGAGAATCCCAGACCAACGATGAACAGTCCGGACAACATCAGGGCAAAAGAAGAAGTGTTGGCCGCAGGATAGAACAGCAACGTGCCAATGGCCGAGATGATCAGGCCAACCGCGATGCCATTCTTATAGCCGATCTTATTGAGCAGGTCGGAACCCACCGATTTGGAAATGAGTATATATATAATGGACCCGACGGTATATGCCACATAGAACGCGATGGACACCAACTGGCTTTGCGCGTGCGACAAATTGAATTTCTCTTTAAAAACAGGTATCAGGATGTCATTGCTTGCCGCCACAAAGCCCCAGAAAAAGAAAACACTAATAAGGGTACCAAATTGAGCCCAGTTGGTTTTTTGATGCATATTGCTGTTCGGTTTTGGAATTAAGGGTTGAAAATAGCGAGTTTTCATGAGGCGAAAAATTTTTTCATCTCTGCCGGACCATTAAATGGAAAACCTTCCCTAAATTGAATGACAATTATCAGTATCAGCTGCACCCTAAGCATTAATATAATTTAATGGAAATAATACATGTATCGGCAGAGTGTTATCCGGTGGCAAAGGCGGGAGGGTTGGGCGATGTAGTAGGGGCGCTGCCCAAATACCAGCGTCAGCTGGGGCATGTTGCCAAGGTTGTCATGCCGATGTACCGGACAAAGTTCCTCCATGCCAACCAATGGGAGGTCGTTCACAAAGGGTATACGCATCTGGGGAACTGGTGGTTCAACTATACAGTGATCAAGGAACAGACGGGTAAGCTGGGATTTGATCTTTACCTGGTGGACATTTACGGGTTGCTGGACCGGGAGAAGATATATGGATATGGGGATGATGCCGAACGGTTTACGGCCTTCCAGGTGGCAGTGGCGGATTGGATGGTGTCCTGGAAGCACCGGCCGGACATCGTTCATGTGCATGACCACCATACAGCGCTGATCCCTTTTATATTTAAATATTGTTACGCTTACCAGGCGTTGGCGGAGGTGCCGACCGTGCTGACGATCCATAATGCGGAATACCAGGGTTGGATGGGGTGGGATAAAAGCACCTATATCCCCGCCTATGATACCTGGAAGACGGGTATGCTGGGGTGGGGAAGCGCCATCAATCCCCTGGCCAGCGGGATCAAATGTGCCTGGAAAGTGACCACCGTCAGCCCCACTTACCTGGAAGAAATGCGTAGCAATGCCAATGGGTTGGAAAACTTATTGGAATATGAACGGGGTAAGTGTTCCGGCATCCTCAACGGCATCGACACATTGGTATGGGACCCGGCAAAGGATGGATATTTCGAGGAGCACTATACGTTGGAGACCGTGGAGGAAGGAAAGCGCCGGAATAAAGAGCTGCTTTGTCAGCGTTTTCAGCTGGACTCCAAAAAGCCGCTGATCGTTTTCATCGGCCGGCTGGTGGGAGAAAAAGGAGCAGACCTGCTGCCCCAGGCCATCGAGGATTCCTTTTATTACACAGGGCGGAAAATGAATTTTCTTATCCTGGGGAGCGGCTTTCCGGATATCGAAGGCAGGCTCAACGCCATGAAAGGACTTTCCCGTGAGGACTATAATGTCTATATCGGGTACGATGAGGCACTCAGCCATCTTATGTATGCCGGCGCGGATTTTATACTCATGCCTTCACGGGTGGAGCCCTGCGGGCTGAACCAGATGTATGCGATGAGGTATGGCACCATTCCGGTGGTGCGGAATACAGGAGGATTGCATGATACGGTAGTGGATTATGGCGATAAGAATGGGTATGGCATACGATTTAATCATGCCAGTGTTGGGGATATGACCCATGGCATCTGGCGGGCGACAGAGCTGTTTCAGCAGACCGAAAAGCTAAAGGAGGTCCGCCGGCATATCATGGAGCTGGATTTCAGCTGGGAATCCAGTGTCCAGTCCTATCTGCAGCTGTATACGTCAATAAAGTAAAAAGCATCATTTAATTCATAAACCACGAAGTATGTCAAAAGAGATCTTGTCAGTCATATTGGGAGGGGGCGCCGGCACAAGGTTGTATCCCCTTACAGCCAGCCGGTCGAAACCGGCCGTGCCCATCGCAGGGAAATACCGGCTGGTGGATATTCCTATATCCAACTGTCTGAACTCGGGAATCACCAGGATGTTTGTATTGACGCAATTTAACTCTGCCTCGCTCAACCGGCATATCAAGAATACCTATCATTTCAGCGCCTTCAGCTCGGCTTTTGTAGACATTCTCGCAGCGGAACAGACGCCGGATAACCCCACCTGGTACCAGGGTACGGCCGACGCAGTGCGGCAGTGTCTGCGGCACCTGGGGCCTTTTGACAGCGACTACGTCCTCATCCTTTCAGGCGACCAGCTCTATCAGATGGATTTCATGGAAATGCTGGCCCATCATAAAGAGAAAGGAGCGGACATCTCCATTGCCACCATCCCGGTGAACGATAAGGAGGCCTCCGACTTTGGCATCATGAAGATGGACGAGAACGGATTTATCACCTCTTTTACAGAGAAACCCAAGAAAGATATGCTGCCGCCATGGGTCAGCGACACAGGGCCTGCCATGCAGGCACAGGGACGGCACTACCTGGCGTCCATGGGTATCTATATCTTCAACCGGCAGCTGCTGACGGAGCTGTTGCAGAACGAATATGTGGAATCCACGGACTTCGGTAAGGAAATAATTCCCCAATCCCTGGAAAAATATAAGGTTGTCAGCTACCAGTATGAAGGCTATTGGACAGACATCGGAAATATCCCTTCCTTCTTCGAAGCCAACCTGGGACTTACCAAGGATATCCCCGACTTCAATCTCTTCGATAACGAAAAAGCCATCTATACCCGCGCCCGCATGCTGCCCCCCGCCAAGATCAGCGGCACTACGCTGGAAAAGACCATCATCGCGGAAGGATGTATCATCAATGCCTCACGTATCGAGAACAGCATCATCGGTATCCGTACCCGCATCGGCACCGGTACGACCATTGTCAGCAGCTATCTGATGGGCGTGGATTTTTATGAGACCATCGAAGAGATAGAACAAGCCACGTCACATGGCCTGCCTACCGTGGGCATCGGCCATCGCTGTTATATCCGTAATGCCATTGTAGATAAGAATTGCCGTATCGGGGACGACGTACGGATCAATGGAGGACATCACCTGGAGAATATGGACCATTCGCTGTACAACGTGAAAGAAGGGGTGGTGGTGATCAAGAAAGGAGCTGTGCTACCCAACGGATTTGTCATATAACTAATTGAATGCGGCCTTTTAGTTAAGGCCGTATTTTTTGTGTATAATTGTGTATATTTTACATAATTAACGATTGCTATGGCGTCATCACCTCCCTCTGGCCTCCAGCGACAAGGATTGGCTGCTAAACCCAACCTGACCCTCCCGCAAATATTTACCATGAGCTTTGGCTTTATGGGTATCCAGTTTGGCTTTGCCTTACAGAATGCCAACACCAGCCGCATCCTCCGTTCGTTTGGTGCGGATGTGGATCAGCTGCCCATGTTCTGGATCGTGGCGCCGCTGGTGGGTATGATCGTGCAGCCGCTGATCGGGCATTACAGTGACCGGACCTGGAACAGGCTGGGACGGAGAAAGCCTTACTTTCTGACGGGCGCCCTGCTTTCTTCCCTGGCGCTGGTGCTACTGCCGAATGCCGGGGGTATGGCGGGCTGGATCCCTGCCTTATGGGTAGGCGCCGGTTTTGTGATGGTGATGGACGCTTCCTTCAATATTGCCATGGAGCCTTTTCGGGCGCTGGTGGCGGACAATCTGCCGGACAGACAACGGACATTAGGGTTTTCCGTACAGACGTTCCTCATTGGTCTGGGGGCTGTGATAGGTTCAGACCTCCCGGATATACTGGCCGCCCTGGGCGTCAGCAAAGTGGCCGCAGCAGATGGCATTGCAGACAATATCAAATACTCCTTTTACATCGGCGCGGTGGTCTTCATCCTCGCCATCCTTGTGACCATCCTCTTTTCCCGGGAGTATCCCCCGGCTGAGTACGAGAAGTACCATGGCAAGCCGGACGGGCACGACGACAAGGCCGGCCTGGGCGAGATCATAAAGGACTTTTCAAAAATGCCCCGCACCATGAAACAGCTGGGACTGGTGCAATTCTTCAGCTGGTTTGCGCTCTTCAGCATGTGGGTATTCACAACGGATGCCGTGGCCACCCATGTCTATGGGCTGACAGGGGATTATGCAAAGAGCGTTGCCTACAATGAGGCCGGCAATAAGGTGGGCAGCGCTTTCGGTGTCTATAATGGCGTGGCGATGTTCTATGCGCTTTTATTAACGCCCATCGCTAACCGCATCGGCCGGAAGCTCACGCATGCCATCTCGCTGGTGGCAGGCGGCCTGGGCCTTATCTCCATCTTCTTTATCAGGGACCCGGCCATGCTGAAATACGCCATGATAGGAGTGGGCCTTGCCTGGGCCAGCATCCTGGCCATGCCGTATGTGATCCTCAGCGGCTGCATACCTGCCGGCAAGATGGGCATCTACATGGGTATCTTCAATTTTTTTATCACCCTGCCCCAGATCGTAAATGGATTGTTCGGCGGGTGGATCGTCCGGCATATTTACGGCAACCAGCCTATTTATGCCATCGTGCTGGCCGGCTTCTGTCTTATTTGCGCTGCCATCAGCGTCCTGTTCGTGTATGACGGTGGCGCTATCCGGATACAACAGGAGAAAGCAGGATTTATACCTTCATAGAACTTTTATGAGAACATTCATTTTTATTCTTTCCCTGTTTTTATACCAATCCTTAGTTGCGGAAGTTTATCCCACCAACTGGTGGGTAGGAATGAAAAACCCTTCCCTGCAGCTGATGATCCGGGACGTCAGGTGGACATCGGCGGTCACGGCCACAGTGAACTATCCGGGCGTACAACTGCTGAAAGTAACGCCGGCTGAGAATCCCCACTATCTTTTCCTCGACCTCCATATCTCACCGCAAACCCGTCCGGGCATGTTGAAGATCCATATCAGATCAAAAAACGTCCCCGACACCGTCATCGACTATCCCTTGCTGCCGCGTAGACCGGGCAGGGACGTTGCCTTTGCCCGGGGCGTCACCAGTGCCGACTTTATTTATTTTCTCATGCCGGACAGATGGAGCAATGGGGACCCCGGCAATGACAGGATACCCGGCATGCGGGACCAATCCCTGAACCGGGACTCCATTTTTCTGAGACATGGCGGCGATATGCAGGGAGTTATCAACCACCTGGATTATCTGCAAGGGCTGGGCGTGACCACTTTATGGATGACGCCTGTGCTGGAGAACGACATGCCCGACAGGACGGAGCATGGCTATGCATTTACGGACCATTATATCATCGATCCCAGGTTGGGCGGTTCGCCTGTATACAAAAAGCTCAGCGATGAGCTTCACCGGCGCGGCATGAAGCTGATACAGGATGCCGTATATAACCATGTGGGTTTATACCATTTTATCGTCCAGGATGCCCCTTCGAAGAGCTGGTTGCATCAATGGCCGTCATTTACGCAGACGAGCTACCGGGATCAGCCGCTGATGGACCCGCATGCGTCGGCTGCCGACCGCAGGATCACCAGCGATGGCTGGTTTACCACCGGGATGCCGGATATCAACCAGGGAGATCCTTATGTAGCTAACTTCCTTATCCAACACGCTATCTGGTGCGTCGAAACCTTTGGCGTGGATGGCTGGCGGATAGATACGTATATCTACAATGATCTTGCCTTTATGAACAGGTGTAATAAGGCTTTAACGGATGAATACCCAAAGCTTACCCTGTTCGGCGAGGCCTGGGTCCATGGTACGGCCAACCAGGCATTCTTTGTAGAAAATAATCTTATCAACCCCTATAAGAGCAACCTGCAGGGCGCAGTGGATTTTCAATGCAATTTTTACGGCATTGTCCCTGCGCTGACGGAGAAGCCGGGCTGGACGGACGGCGTCATGAAGCTCTACAACACGCTGAGCAATGACTTCCTGTATAAAGACCCCATGCGCAATGTCATTTTCCTGGATAATCACGATATGAGCAGGATATTTTCCCAGGTAGGAGAGAATGTGGCCAAACAAAAGATGGGGATCGAATGGCTGCTGACCTGCCGGGGCATCCCGCAAATGTATTACGGCACGGAAATATTGATGAAAGGATTTGCCAACCCGGATGGATGGGTAAGACTGGATTTTCCGGGCGGATGGGCCGGGGATAAAAAGAACGCCTTTACGGGTGAAGAGCTCTCTGCAGATGAGCTGGAGGTACAAAAGCTGACACGTACACTGGGGCAATTCCGTCAATCTTCATCCGCCCTGAGAACAGGGAAGATGATGCAATATGTACCGAGGAATGGATTGTATGTTTATTTTCGTTATGACCCAAAACAAACGATCATGTGCGCGATGAATACGGATTCGACGGCGGCCAGTCTGAACCCTGAGAACTATAGTGAAAGAACATCCGGCTTCCATCAGGCAACAGACATTTTATCGGGCAGTCAATTTTCTCTGAATACGCCCATTAGTATCCCCGGAGGACAAATGCGGATCATGGAGCTGCGAAAGTGATCCCTCGCCCGTGGCCGGAGCGAGCTATAAAAACACCGCCTGCAAAAACTTTTGCGCATATTTACCCCAATCTTTTAGAGCGGCGCCTACCGTCTCTTTTATCCCCGCGTTATCCGTCTTTTTGCCTTTTTGCGGAGGCGTCAGCTGGGCATCGGCTACGGATACCGCCTCTACCTTGGTGGCAAACCAGGTGACGTGCTGGTGAGGCAGGGCTACGCCCAGGATCATACCCGGCAGGCCGCTGAAAGATTCCGGACCACCGGTGGTAAGTATCTCATCCGTATAGAACGCCACCACATAAACAGAATCCATGATAATGGCATTGGCCCTGCGGCAGGAGAAGCCGGCAATAGTGCGTGTCTCATCCGTCAGTTTCCACCTGATCTTCCGGATACTGTCCTGTACGAGGAACAGCTGCTCGAACACTTTTTTCTGGGTGATGCTTTTCTCCTGTTCGAGATCGGAATAGACGATATTCTCCTGTGCCGGCAATTCGGAGAACCAGCCCATGGCCGTGCCGGTGCCTTCCCGGCCGGGCTTGTACAGGGTTTTTGTACGGGTGAACAACATATCGAAATAGGTGGTCTTGAATTGAGAGAGGGTCTTTTTCTCCAGTTCGGACCAGGAGTTGTCGCCGTCCAGTTGGGCATATTGATTGAGCTTTTTTTCAAATTCGATCTTCCCCTGGGAAAGAAAGATGGTGTTGGGCGCTTGTGCCTGCAGCGGGATTGCGGCAAAGGCAAGGACTATGGTAAAAAGTATTTTCATGATAAGATCTCTTATTGGTTAGGCGTGGGAGTACCCGCCTTGGTAAAATTCCAGACCACAGACAGCATGTAAAACCTTTTGATATTGGTAAAAGTGGTCTGTGTGATAAAGTTACTATTTGCCGAGCGGTTAAAGCCAACATTCTGGTTGAGCAGGTCGTTACCCGACACTTTTATCAGCAGCGCGTCGCCCTTCAGGAATTTCTTGCCCAGCCAGGCATTCAGCAGGGTATTGTTGAGGTTATTCCTGAAAGCATCCGTCTTTTCCCTCAGATTGATGTCAGCGTCGGCATGGACCTGGAATTTCAGGGGAAGAAAGACATCGAACTCCGGATGGATGGACCAGGTCCAGTACTTAACAGGCTGCTGTATATTGACCGATGACCGGCTGTCGGTATAGGTGGCGGAGGGGCGTATGGCTGCCTCGTATTTTTTCTCCCTGGACTTATACACGCTGAACCCAAACGTATAGCTGTTGCTGTTAGTTTTGTTCTGTATGTGGTTAATGACGCTGACGTTGTTGTTATGGTTGAAATTTGAAAAAGCATAGAAGTTCAACCCCGGTTTTCTCCATTTGAAATTATAGCCCAGGTAACCTGAATAGCTATTGGTGCCGTCGACATTGATGGACCGGGAGGTCCTTTTGCCCAGCGTATCCAGGACGTCGCTCATGATGGCATTCTCCGTGAACGAATAGGTGAGATCGAGCCAGATACCCCGGTCTGTAAGCACTTTATAGTCATTAAAGTTCAGACCAAAGCGGTTGACGAACTGGGGTTTGAGACCAGGATTCCCGATGTAGACATTCAGCGGATCGTCATTGACCCGGATAGGTTGTATCTGGTTGAGCGTAGGCTGGTTCATGAATCCGTTGTAACGCAGTTCCAGTCTTCTTTGGGGAGTAAAGGCATAGGATAACCTGGCATTGGGGTACCAATTGGTAAATCTTCTTTTGGCAGCCGTATCTGCATGGATGTCGCGTTGGTCGTACCGGGTAAAGGCGACGTTGGTACCGGCGTTCGCCCGCAGCTTCTTACCCACCAGGCTATAGGCAAGCCCGCCTGAATTGGTGAGGATATTGAACTGGTAGTCGTTGCTATAGAGAGAGTCGAGCGCGCTGTATTTGTCGTCCACCGATTTATTATAGGAATTACGGTTGGAATGGCTGTTATTGACGGAAAGGCCGTAATTGGCTATCAGGTAGGAAGTCTTTGAGATCGGCTCGGTATAGGTGATCTTTCCGTCAAAAAGCAGGGTCTCGGTATGGAAGTCCTTGTGCTGATCGATCACCGAATCATTGGCAGGTGTGCCATGATCGAAGAACCGCGTATCGGAGAGCAGCACGCCATTGGATACATTCTTCGTATAGTTTTCACGGAGATTGAAGGAAAAGGTTCGTCCTTTTTTCGCGAATTTTTTTCGCCAGAGCAGGTCGCTGTTGAACGCATGGTTGTCTCCCACGGTAGAGAGGGTTCTTTTATTGCGGTTGGATAGTACACTATCTTTATCGAGGGCTTCGGAAATAAAATCGCTGTAGGTGGTCTTATGATCCATGCCTCCGTTGGCCATGATCTTGAGGCTGGAAGTGGAATCGAATTTCATTTCATAGCTGCCGTCCAGGCTATGACGCAGGATATGGTCGATCGAGCGTTGGGTTTGATTGGAAAAGTAAAAAGAATCCGGCAGGATATTCTCCGAATTGGTCGTGCTGGTGTTGTGAACATCCAGCTGCATGACCTTGTAGTTGCCGTTGAAGGACTGTCTTTCGTCATCCCACTTATTATTATAATGAAAACCTCCTGTCTTGACGGAGGGCAGCCCCTGGCCTTCGTATCTGCCGGACCAGGAATCGAAGTCGTTGTTTATGCCCGTCCAGGAGAAATTCCCGGTCGTCTCGTCATAGTCGATGTTGCTCGCATTGCTCTGTCCATAGTTGTCCCTTTCACGCCAGTCCAGCCCCGTCTTTCCAGTATTGGAAAAGATACCGTAAGCAGCCAGCTTCATCTTTTTGCGGAAATAATTGAACATGAGCTGGTGGTCGTAAAAGCCATCCGTTCCCTGGCCGGCGCTGACCTTGCCGAAGTAGCCGTTCTTCTTGTTGTCCTTCAGCTTCAGGTTGATCGTCTTGTTCCTTTCGCCGTCATCGATGCCGGTGAAGGCCGCCTGGTCGCTTTTTTTATCATACAGCTGCACTTTATCCACCATGTCTGCACGCAGGTTTTGCGTAACGAGGGTAGGGTCGTCCCCGAAGAACTCTTCTCCATCTACCAGCACTTTCTGTACCGCCTGTCCCTGGGCGGTGATCTTGCCCTTGCTATCCACCTGTATGCCGGGGAGCTTTTTCAACAGGTCTTCCACGGTAGCGCCGGCCTGGGTGCGGAAGCTGTCCGCCTTGAATTCGACGGTATCGCCTTTCATACGAATGGACCCCTTGCTGCCGTTGACTACCACTTCTTCCAGCAGCTTACTTTTTAGCACCATGCCGATGGGGCGCAGGGTATGGGGAAGGGAATCTTTTATCTCCAGTTCATCCGCATAATCGGCATAGGAGGGATAGGTCACCAGCAGCAGATAGGAACCCGGCCGGATGCCCTTTAGCTCGAAATTACCCATCTTGTCCGTACGGATATGCCGTACGATGATCGAATCCGACTTTTGCAGCAGCAATACAGAGCCGTTGGAAAGGTTCTTTTGTTCAAGGCTATCCGTGATACTGCCTTTTATAAGGGCCAATGGCGGTCCGGACGGGGAGATGGATTGTGCAGTCGCATAACAAAAAGGGAAAAACACGATCAGGATTGCAGCAATTAGGAGGCGCATGGACAGGCGTCGGTTGTGGATTTAAATTAATGTTTTTCAGTGAACAGGTTGTGGGGCACAAATTATCCGTAAAAAAAAGGATATGCAAGGGCGATGCCTTAAATTTACGTTAAAGACAAGGCGCTACTGCCTCATTGCACCGGGTTGAACACAAAGACACAGACATTATACAATTCCATAAAAAAATAAAAATTGACTACCTCCCGCTCTACCAGATATGAAGACATCCATTTCGTCGATGCGACAAAGCCCGTATGGAATTATTCCTTGTTTACGGAAGAAGATATTATAAATTTTCAACGGGGGACACATTATCAGCTTTACAAGCTGTTTGGGTCGCATCGGGCAAAGGTACTGGATACGGATGGATATTACTTCGCCGTTTGGGCGCCGAATGCCACGTATATCTCCATCATCGGCCATTTCAACGGTTGGGATCCGGAGGCGCATCCTTTATTTGTAAGACTGGAACGGTCCGGTATCTGGGAAGGCTTTATTCCCGGTATCCCCAAAGGAGAAGCATATAAATATCATATTCGCTCTACCGGCGGGCAGCACCTGGATAAGGGCGATCCTTACGCTCATTTTTGGGAGCGGCGTCCCTATACCGCTTCCATTACCTGGGACCTGGGGTTCGATTGGAAGGACAGAGAGTGGATGCAGGAAAGAGGGAAGCATAACTCCCTGCAGGCGCCATGGAGCGTTTACGAGGTCCATCTGGCCAGCTGGATGCGTCCGGACAAAAATGACGAGGAGCGTTACAACAGCTATGACCAGATCCGTGAGCGGCTGGTGCCCTATGTGAAGGAAATGGGGTTTACGCATGTGGAGCTGATGCCTGTGATGGAGCATCCTTTTGACGGCAGCTGGGGTTACCAGGGTACGGGCTATTATGCGCCGACCTCACGGTTTGGCGATCCGCAGGGCTTTATGGGGCTGGTGGATGCTTTTCATCAGGCAGGCATCGGCGTGATACTGGACTGGGTGCCTTCTCATTTCCCCTATGATGCCCACGGGCTCTATCTTTTCGATGGGGCCAACACCTATGAGTATGCGGACATGCGTAAAGGGTTCCATCCTGACTGGAACAGCTATATATTTAATTATAAGCGGGGAGAGGTAAAGAGCTTTCTCATCAGCAATGCCAGGTTCTGGATGGATTGTTTCCATGCCGACGGGCTGCGGGTGGATGCAGTGAGCTCCATGCTAAAGCTCAATTATTCCCGCCAGGCGGGGGCATGGGAGCCGAATGAATATGGCGGGGATGGCAACCTCGAGGCGATCGCCTTTATCAAGGACCTGAATGAGACATTATTCCGGGATTTCCCCGACATCCAGACCATCGCCGAAGAAGCCACCGATTGGCCGGGAGTAAGCCGCCCTACATTTGCGGGAGGGTTGGGCTTCGGAATGAAGTGGATGATGGGATGGATGCATGATACGCTGAACTATTTTAAGATCGACCCTGTCAACCGGAAATTCCATCAGAATAAGTTTTCCTTTAGCATGATGTACTTTTATGATGAGAACTTCATGCTCCCCCTGAGCCACGATGAGGTAGTGCATGGCAAATCCCCCATGCTCTACAAAATGCCGGGGGACGATTGGCAGAAATTTGCCAACCTGCGGGCAATGTATACATATATGCTGACCCATCCCGGAGGCAAGCTGCTGTTCATGGGAGATGAGTTCGGGTCGACCACGGAATGGAATTACAAGAGCGAGCTGCCCTGGGAGCTTTTACAATGGGAGAGCCACAGGGGGCTGAAAGATTGCGTGAGAGATCTCAACAGGCTGCTGACGAATGAGCCGGCCATGTATGAGAACCAGTTTACCATTTACGGATTTGAATGGATCGACCTTTCACACCGGGACGAGTGTGTCATCGTTTACCGCCGTAAAGGAAAGGACCCCGCGAACGACTTGTTGGTGATACTGAACCTTACGCCCGTAGTGCGTATGGACTGGCTCGTCTATGCATCGGGCAAACAATCCTGGAAAGAGATATTCAATAGCGACGACCGGAAATATTGGGGTACAGGAGATGTGTATAACCCCTCCATCCCTGTACGGCTGGTGGATGCGGCCGAGGACAGGTATGAGATCCGCGTGCATTTGCCGCCGCTGGGGGGGATTGTGCTGAAGTGATTTTGCTTTTTTTTATGTCGGCAGCTTTATTCTCATCGCCGGCAGCCATCGAGCCTTTCGTCGCTGTACATTGGGTACCACTGAAATTTGGTGTCCTATTCAGCAGAAATAACTATTAAGCAGTAGTGCCTGACTCTCCGGGCCCTAACCGAGCGCAGCGAAGGTTACGAACGTAGCCGTAAGGCTACGAACGAGGAGGAACGAGGGACGACGTTCCGACGAAGTTCTGAGCGTGTCGAAGCAGCTCCGACGAAGTTCTGAGGCTCCTTCAGGCTATGGCTGACCGACTGGCCCCGGAGAGGCAAATCACATTCTTTCAGGCATTCTTATACCTAATAGTCCCATGGCGGAGCGCAGAATGGTAGCCGTGAGCCGTGCGGCCTGCAAACGCAGCGCTTTTTTCTCTGGCGTTTCCGCGTTGGTGATCTTAAGGGCGCCATAAAAAGAGTTGAATGTCTGGGCCACCTCAAACGCATAAGCCGCCACAACAGAAGGGTTCATTTCCGCCACGGCCTGTGCCAGCACGGCGGGATATTTTTCCAGGGTAACGATCAGTTTTTTCTCCAAAGGCAACAGACCTGTATCTGCAATTCCCCGCTTCCCGTCCACATCCGCACCCGAAGCCGCTTCTTTCCGGAAAACGCTTCGTATCCTCGCATAAGCATATTGAATAAACGTGGCCGTATAACCGTGCAGATCGATGGACTCGGAGGGATTGAACACCATTCTCTTTTTTGGATCCACCCGGAGCAAAAAGAATTTAAGACCTCCGATCCCGATGATCTCGTACAGGTCCTTTAGCTCTTCGGGAGTAAATCCTTCCGTTTTACCCTGCTCTTTTGTCTTAATCTCCGCCTCGCGGATCATTTCATCCAGCAGATCGTCCGCGTCCACGACAGTACCTTCGCGGGTCTTCATACGTCCCGTAGGCAGCTCGACCATGCCATAGCTGAGATGATAGATGCCGTCGGCGGAAGGCATCTCCAATTTTTGACAAATGAGCTTTAATACCTTAAAGTGGTAGTTCTGTTCGTCGCCTACCACATAGATGCTTTGATCCGCCTTGTATTCCTCGTATTTTTTTACGGCCAGGCCAATGTCCTGGGTAATATAAACGGCCGTTCCGTCCTTGCGCTGTACGATCTTCTGATCGAGTCCGTCGGCTTCCAGGTCGATCCATACGCTGCCGTCCTCCTTGCGGAAGAATACCCCTTTTTTCAGACCATACTCCACCAGCTCTTTACCCAGGATGTAGGTGTTGCTTTCATAATAGATCTTATCGAAATCGCTGCCTATTCTTTTATATGTCTCCTCAAAGCCTGCGTACACCCAGCTGTTCATGGTACGCCACAGTTCGATGACGTCGGGCTTGCCGGCTTCCCAGTCCACGAGCATCTGCTGGGCCGCCTTCATGATCTCCGTAGCGTTCTGCGCTATTTCATTGACCTCATCTTTTTCCGTCTTTAATTTTTCCTCCAGGCTTCCCCGCTGTTTGTCGTTTGCAGCCTTTGATATCTCTGTTTCCAGCTGAGCAACGGCTGCTGTATGTTTTTGCAGCGTCAGCCGGGTTTCACCTGTAACAGCATCGAAGTTCCCCGCATAGAAAGCCTCCAGTAAAGGTTTGGCCTGTTTTTTCAGTTCTTCCCCAAACATTACATAATAATCGCCCACCAGGTGATCTCCCTTGATACCCGTGCTTTCAGGGGTGGCCCCGTCCGCAAACCGTCGCCAGGCGATCATGCTTTTGCAGATGTGGATGCCCCTGTCATTGGCAATGCAGGTCTTGACGATGTCATATCCGCCTGCCTGGTAAAGGGCCGCTACGCTCCATCCCAGAAAGTTGTTCCTCAGATGCCCCAGGTGAAGGGGCTTGTTGGTATTGGGAGAGGAATATTCCACCATGACCTTCCCGCCATGTCTTTCTTTTGTACCAAAGCGCTCATTGGCGTGGTTGCCGGATAAGAAGGCCGTCCAATAAGCATCGGATACCGTCAGGTTGAGAAAACCTTTGATCACGTTGAATGCCGCAAACAGCTGAGGGTAGTTTTTCAGCAGGGATGCGCCCAGCTCGTTACCCAGTACTTCCGGGGACTTTTTCAGGGTTTTTACAAAAGAGAATAACACCACCGTATAATCGCCTTCGAATTCGGGTTTGGTCTCGTTGACCTGAATATCTTCGGGGGCTATGGTATATTGATAGCTGTCGAGAAGGGTCTGCCCGGCGGCTGTTCTGATCTGGCTGATAATGTCCATTTTCACTGATTGGCTGCGAAGGTACTGCTGTTAACAGTTATTTTACTACTGAAAAGACAAAAAAAACGCGTATTTATAGGTATCTTCGTGCTTTAGACCGATGGTGCAAATGGCAAAAAAATGGATCATATCGTTTATTGACTTCTTCTATTCGCCGTTCAGCCGGCTTATGCCTTTACAGACCTTCCGCTATGCCGCCTGCGGGGGCGCGAATACCGTGCTGGATATCGTCATGTACGCCATTGCGTACAACTTTATCCTGCATAAACAGGACCTGAACCTCGGTTTTATGGCATTCAAACCTCATATCGCCTCCATTATCATCGCATTTTGCGTAAGCTTCCCGACGGGGTTCTTCCTGATGCGTAATATTGTTTTTACCCAGTCAACCTTACAGGGCAGAGTGCAATTGTGGCGATATTTTGTGTTAGTGCTGATCTGTCTTTTCCTCAACTATGTTTTCATCAAGCTGTTTGTGGAGCAATTGCATATTTACCCCACGATCTCCAAGGTATTGACCACCATCATTGTGGTCTCATTCAGCTATCTTACGCAGAAGAACTACACTTTTAAAGCAGAACAAAGCAGGCAGCCGATAGAATAGCAGGTCGGGCGTCCCTCCTCATTGGCCGGTAGGCTGTGTCATGCTGAACCAGTTGCCCTGGCCGTCGGTGATGATAGCTTCAATGCCGTAAAACTGCTCCTTCGGTTCGCCTTTGAACTGTACGCCTTTGCTCTTCAACTCTTCATAGGTGGCTCGGCAGTCGGGGGTATGCAGAACGCCGGCGCCAAGGGCTCCTTTTTCAAGCAGCACCCGGAAGGCATTTCGTGTCTCTTCATCATATCCCATGGCGCCTTCAGCGAGGGGTGGGATGAGAGCGATCTCCAGGTCGGGTTGTTCAGGCGGGTTGATCGTCAGCCAGCGGAAGCCATTTTCCATGGTTACGTCCGTATTGACCTTGAAGCCAAGCGTAGTGACGTAAAAATCGTACGCCTTTTGCTGGTCTATTACAAAAAAGGTGACGTGGGAAACTTTCGTTATCATAACTAAATGGTTTAAGCAATAAAGCTAGGTATTCCGGGATCAAAGGTCTTCTCGAATATTGCTTTCTTCGACGGAACGTCCGCCCGCCGCTGGTTCGGTTGCTACCGTTTGTCCGCCCGCTACCGCTTGTCCGTCTGCCTGCGGAGCGGCCTTTTCAGCGGTCGATGCGAAGCTGCTCGATAAAACAATGGGGGATAAAGCTGCGGGGCTGTTGCAGGGACTGCCGCTTTTTCAACCAGGCCTGGTTGCGATAATACTGAGGAGCAAAGCCGATCTCTTTTTTAAACAGTACGCTGAAAGAGCCGATGCTTTCGAATCCGACATTATTACAGATCTCGGACACGGTAAGATCTTCACCGGCCAGCCATTGGCGGGCCTGTTCCACTCTTTTGCGGGTGAGATACTGGTGAGGCGTCCGCCGGTAAATACGGGTGAAAAGCCGGTGAAAATGATAGCGGGACAGGCAAGCCTCCCTGGAGATACGGTCCAGGTCGATGGACTCATGAAAGTTCTCGTCCATATATAGTTTGGCCATAACGATCTTCTTATATACGTCCGGCGCAATGGGCATTTGAGGGAGGTATTTGCTTATACTCAAATTTAATGATTGTGTTTCAAACTTTTAGAATAACTTTCCTGGCATAGTTTTAGACGCTTTCCAACAACCTCTAACAAAAATTGTTATAACTATATAAAAAAGGAAGCCTGCATGATCACAGTCATTATTCCCGCGCTTAATGAAGAAAAGACCATACGGAATGTTATTCAGCAGGCCAAACGGAATAAGTTGGTGGATGAGATCATAGTTGTGGACGACCTTTCGCTGGACAACACTATTGCCGAGGCGAAAAAAGAAGAGGTACGGGTCATCACCAGTACGCATGTCGGTAAAGGCGATTCCATGCGGGAAGGAATGTTGATGGCCAAAAATGAGATCCTGGTATTCCTGGAGGGCGATACCCCTTATCATGCGGAAGATATCGTTCAAAAATTGACGGAGCCGCTCATACGGGATGAGGCTGATTTTGTAAAAAGCTATTACGAACGGCAGACAGGGCGTGTAACGGAAATACTGGCCAAGCCGCTGCTGGAATTCTTTTTTCCCCATTTATTGCAGTTCAAGCAACCGTCCAGCGGAATGATCGCCGGCAAAAAATCCTTTTTTCAGAAAGTGGAGTTCGACAACGATTATGGAGTCGACATTGGTTTGCTGATCGACATGCATCATGTACGGGCCCGGATACAGGAAGTGTGCATCGGTGAAGTGGAGAATGACAGACAGCCGTTGCATGTGCTGGGCAGGATGGCCAAGCAGGTGGCCAATGCCATTTTCAAACGGGTAAATATATTCGATGGCGGCAAGCGACAAGAGGAAGATCCTACGCAGATGATGCGTGAACAGGTAGAATTTGCCCTGAAAGAGATGGTACGGCAACCCAAAAAGATGATCGTCTTTGACATGGACAACATCCTGCTGCAGGGGAGCTTTATAAAGAGCGCTGCCGATAAATTCGGGTTTCGCCGGGAACTGAATGATATCCTCGCCCAGGACAAGAGTAATTATATCAAGACCCAGAAGATAGCGCGCCTGCTGGAAGGAAGGACCTTTGCCGAGCTGATCAATGTTGTGGAATCCATTCCCCTGATCGGGGACGCAGTACAGGTGATCCGGGAATTGCAGGTACGGGGTTATGTATGCGGCATTATCAGTGACAGCTATCACGCCATTGCCAATCATGTCAAAAACCTGCTTGGGCTTGATTTCACATTGGGGAATGAGCTGGAGTTCCAAAAAAGCGTGGCCACAGGAGAGGTTAAGATCCCTTCCCAGCTCTTAAAAGATAAGTTCAGCCAATGTGACCACGATCATTGCAAAAGCAATATGTTCCAATATATTCTACACCGTTTTGGCATCAGCCTGGCTGACTCAGTGGCGGTCGGTGACGGGGAGGACGATATTTGCATGGTCAAAATGGCGGGAACAGGCATTTCTTTCAATTCTACCAATCCTGCCATAGATGCGGTGGCGGATTATACTTTCCGGGACCAATCCTTAAAGCCTGTGCTTGAGGTAGTTAGGTAATCTTTTGTCATATAGGGGATAAAGCGGCTGTGGCGCCCTGCCAATTTTTCACTTTCCTGCGGCGTGGCACAATGATTGACATTGTGCATCGGGTAGAATTATACTAACCTTAAAAGCAAACAATTATATGGGAAAGATTATAGGAATTGACCTTGGTACGACAAATAGCTGCGTAGCCGTATTGGAAGGTAATGAGCCCGTAGTGATCGCCAATGACGAAGGCCGTAGGACGACCCCGTCTGTAGTTGCTTTTCTCAAGAATGGGGAAAGAAAAGTGGGCGATCCGGCCAAGCGGCAGGCGATTACCAATCCGGTGAACACGATTATGTCTGTAAAACGCTTTATGGGCAGGCGTTATGACGAGGTAACCAATGAGATTACCCACTGGAGCTATAAAGTAGTCCGTGGGGATAATAATACTGTACGTATTGACATTGACGGTCGTTTATACACGCCTCAGGAGATATCTGCCATGATCCTTCAGAAGATGAAGAAGACGGCTGAAGATTACCTGGGTCAGGAAGTGACCGAGGCTGTCATTACAGTTCCGGCGTATTTTAATGATGCCCAGCGCCAGGCTACAAAAGAAGCCGGTGAGATCGCCGGTCTTACTGTCCGTCGTATTGTAAACGAACCGACGGCTGCCGCTTTGGCCTATGGATTGGACAAAGCCGGAAAAGATGAAAAAATAGCAGTTTTTGACCTGGGTGGCGGTACATTCGATATATCCATCCTCGAATTGGGAGATGGGGTGTTCGAGGTAAAGTCTACCAATGGTGACACGCACCTGGGTGGTGATGATTTTGATAAAGTGATCATGGACTGGCTGGCTGATGAATTCAGGAAGGACGAGAATGTCGATCTCCGGAAGGATCCCATGGCCCTGCAGCGCTTGAAAGAGGCTGCGGAAAAGGCCAAGATCGAGTTGTCCTCTTCCAGCGAGACGGAGATCAACCTGCCCTATATCACAGCAATCGATGGCGTGCCCAAGCACCTGGTAAAGAAGTTGAACCGTTCGAAGTTCGAACAGCTGGCCGACAGCCTTTTTGAAAGGTGTCTGAAGCCTTGCGAACAGGCGTTGAAAGATGCCGGTTTGAACGCTTCACAGGTGGATGAGGTGATCCTCGTAGGGGGCTCTACCCGTATCCCCAAAGTACAGGAGATCGTAGAGAAATTCTTTGGTAAAAAACCAAATAAAGGGGTCAATCCTGATGAAGTGGTAGCCGTCGGCGCTGCTATCCAGGGTGCTGTCCTTACGGGTGAAGTAAAGGATGTACTCCTGTTGGACGTTACGCCGCTGAGCCTTGGTATCGAGACCATGGGCGGTGTGATGACCCGGTTGATCGACAGCAATACAACCATCCCCACGAAGAAATCAGAAACTTTCTCTACGGCCAGCGATAACCAGCCTGGTGTGCAGATACATGTACTGCAAGGCGAACGTCCCATGGCCAATCAGAATAAGAGCCTGGGTACTTTCAACCTGGATGGTATTCCTCCTGCTCCCCGCGGCGTACCGCAGATCGAAGTTATTTTCGACATCGATGCCAACGGTATCCTGCATGTAACGGCCAAGGACAAGGGCACCGGAAAGGAACAGAAGATCCGTATCGAAGCCGGTAGCGGTCTCAGCAAGGAAGAAGTGGAAAAGATGAAGGCGGAAGCAAGGGCTAATGAATCCACCGACAAGGCCGCCCGTGAAAAGGTAGACAAGATAAACCAGGCCGACAGCCTCGTTTTCCAGACGGAAAAACAGCTGAAGGAATATGGAGACAAGATCCCGGCCGATAAAAAGGCTCCCATCGAAGCTGCGCTCAACAAGCTGAAAGATGCGCACAAGTCCCAGGATGTTGCAGCCATCGATACGGCAGTAGCCGAGATGAATGCAGCCTGGACGGCAGCTTCCGAAGAGCTCTACAAAGCTACCCAGCAACAGGGTGGACAGCCTGGCGGAGACCAGGGCGGTGCAGGCCATACGGCCGGCGCCGGTGGAGAGAATGTGACGGATGCCGAGTTTGAAGAAGTGAAGTAAGTAAATATAGTGTAATGAGAAAGGGAGTGAGATGATCTCGCTCCCTTTTTTTTATTTCCCAAGAAATCAACTTTACCACGAATTAAACTACTTTAATCTCTTACAAATCTCATCTCCCTCCGCACTGTATTCCCCGCCACATCTATCGCTGTCATCACCAATGTGTGCTTCCCCGGCGGGCAGGCAGCATCAAATGTATAAGTAAACAAACACCCCTTTTTCGCAAAAGGCACCCAACGCCCATCGATCTGGCCCGCAAAACCGGCAATAGGTCCTACATCATCCTTACATTGAATACCGATACCAGCAACACTTTGATCAAAACGCTGTCCCTCCTCCCATTGATAGGGCACAACCGTGGGGGCCACCGTATCGATCAGCAGTCGCACAATACCCAGCCGGTGAATAAAAGCATTCATCCAATCACCCTGCCAGCTGCCTTTTACAATATATTGACTGTCGCCGCTGATAAGCTGCAGCACTGTCCGGCCCCGTAAAGGATCATTCTTCCGCAAAGCAGTTTTTACCCATACCTGAAAGCCATCGTGTACAGGTACGGTGGGGTCATGCAAATAGATCAGGGAGGACACGCTGTGTACATCGGTATCCGGCAATTCCTGCCAGTGAAAAGGAAGCCGGTCATAGAAAGCCTCCCGGCTAAAGCGTGCTGAAAAGGATACGCCCTTAATAAATCTCTCTTTGCCGGGTAGACAAGCCACCGTGCCGGATGAGAAGCTGCGGCCAAAGCTAACAGCCGAGGTATGGAACAACACCGGTTCATAACCCTCATCGGATGGGGTAGGAGCATATTGAATACGGGCTGTCAGCTCCGCCCGGTTGTTCTGAACATCGATGACGCGAATGCGTACCACATGAATAGATGTATCCCGCAGATGTATAAGCCCATCCCTGTCAGCTGTAAAAATAGGTGCGTGATTCCCCGGCAGCGTGGAAAGATGCTGTACATACATACCTGACCGGATCCATTTGCTGTAATCGATGCAGGCATCGATATAGCGTGTATCCGAAGCTGAAAGTCTCCGGAGATCGAATGCATGCAGCATGGAGTCATCCAACCAAAGGCTGGCTCCGAAAACACCGGAGACATGTGATGAAGCAGCGCTTTTATCCGTCGCAGCAATACCCAGGCTTACCAAAGGACTGTTGAGCCGGATAACAGGCTGGATCGTGTGATAAAGGCCATCCCCGCCGGTGATAGGAATTTTCCGGGCCTTTGTCATATAGGTGCTATAACGTCTGTCATACCAATATAACCCATTTAAAACGGGAGGCGTGTTATCTTCTACGCTGAGTCCTTTCAATTGTGGGTTGATATTGACGCCGGTGACCGCATCCCGTATCTCAAAATGGAGATGGGGCGCCTGGGAGGAGCCGGTATTGCCGCTGTAGGCAATAAGCATCCCTTTTTTCACGGGATAAAAGCCCGGCGCCAGATCCAGTTCCTGTTGCCAGGACTGTGTGGCATATTGCCTGTTAAAGGCGAGGGCTTCCAGCGAATCAGTGAAGCGCTGCAGGTGACCATAAACAGTGATAAGACCATTGGGATGGGTGATAAACAACGCCTTGCCGAGACCATATTCCCGGATGGATAGATGGCTGATATATCCGTCGGCGGCTGCATATACCGGTAACCCTTCCCTGCCGCCTGTACGGATGTCCAGTCCCATATGAAAATGCCCTTCCCGCAGCTCGCCAAAATTGGCCGCCAGCTGCAGGCTCCTGTCCAGGGGTGTTCTGAAATATCCATGCGAAGACCGGGACCTCCAATACAATAGGGAGCAGACAGCCAGGATCAGCAGAATGAATATGATGCGGTTCATACAGTTGATTTGCTGTCAAAATAAAAGTGCAGATAGTGCCGGATAAATTGTGATCTGCCAACCCGGAATGTCTCTCTGCAAAATCCTTTGCGAAGGCCACGGGCGTTCGCAGACAAAAAACCAGCGTTTGTCGACAAATGAAGATGGCAGGTCCACAGACCACTGCGTCAGCCCGCCGGCGGAATTGTTCATCCCGCAGGCAAACGGTACATTTGAAGCATGGAAAAAAGGCAGCTATTGTTATTGGGCAGCTTTGTGGCCTTTTATTACCTGATACATATTGTATATGATATGCCCTACCTGGTGCACGGTAACCCCCGGTTCGACTGGGTGCCGGCAAATGGACGGGAATGGCTGGCAAGGGTCTGGGATATAGGCTTTTTCTTTTTGTTCGCCTTTATTCCTTATCGTGCACTATGCCGGTGGTGGCCGCAAAAACAGATGGCCCCGATAGGCTTGCTGTTGTTAAGTCTTCCGGTGATCTTTTTATTGCGTTATTGGCTGGAGCACGGTAGTACAGGCCGGAACATCCGGCTTCGTACCTTTTTTCTGGACCATTTGTTTTACATGCTGATCTCGCTGGTGTTTGGCGTTATCTTTTATTTTATCCGCTGGTCCCGTTATAAGGAGCTGCAGCAGAAAGACCTGGAGATACAGAACAGACAGTCTGAATTGTCCTTTCTCCGCAGCCAGATCAATCCCCATTTTCTTTTTAACAGCCTGAATAATATTTATTCCCTGGTATACCAGGGATCGGAGCAGGCATTGACGGCCATTGCAGGATTGTCGGATCTTTTACGGTATATGTTATACGATGCAGCGGAGAAAGTGCCGCTGGCGACGGAGATGGACTATATCCGGAAATATATCGGGTTGCAGCAGTTGCGGTTTGACCATCCCGTAGCCGTGGAGGTTAAAGTGGAAGGGAAAATGGAGGGCGTTGCTATCCCGCCCCTGTTATTGATACCTTTTGTCGAGAACGCTTTTAAGCATGGCGACCTGGACAGGGGAGGATTGTCTATTTATCTTCAAAGCAGCGCGCAAAAGACCTTCTTTTATTGCACCAACCGGAAAGGATCGCAGCAAAAGGACCCCGGCGGCGGCATCGGGTTGGAAAACGTAAAAAGGAGATTGTCGCTTTTGTATCCCGGCAAACATGTATTTTTAGTTGAAGAGGGGCCCGTAAATTTTTCCATCAACCTTGAATTGAGACATGACTGATCCCGCACCTATAAGATGTATCATCGTGGACGACGAGCCGCTGGCAGTAGCGCTGTTGGCGGATTATGTGTCGAAGTCGCCCGGATTGCAGACGGTGCTTCGGACAACGCATGTGCTGGAGGCGTTGCAAGCCGTACAGGAAGACAAGGCCGATCTGCTGTTCCTGGATATACAGATGCCCGAGCTTACGGGCATCCAATTCATGAAGATCATCCGGAAAAAGTGTAAGGTGATCCTGACTACCGCGTATACCCAGTATGCGCTGGAGGGATATGAGCATGATGTGGTGGATTATCTGCTGAAGCCTGTAACATTGGACAGATTTATTATCTCGGTACAGAAAGCAAAGGATCGTATACAGCCATCGACATCCTCTCTGGTTGATAATCCTTTCAAAGCATCCGTGCCGGCACGGCAGGATCATATATTCATAAAGACCGAGTACCGCATTCAACGGGTGAGCCTGTCCGACATCTGCTATATAGAGGCATTGAGAGATTATGTCGCCATCCATACAGGGCCGGAGAAGATCCTTTCACTGGAAAGCATGCGGCATATGGAAGAGGTATTGCCGGATGATCAGTTCATCCGTATCCATAAGAGCTATATCGTCAACAGGAATAAGATAGATTATCTGGAGAGAAGCAGGGTAGTGATCGGGAAGGAATACCTGCCGATAGGCGACACGTATAAAGAAAAAGTCAGGATAAAATTAGGGTTGTTATAATTAACTGTATATCATACATATAAAATTCTATTCGCCAAATTCCTTCCTCATTGCTTGCACAGGAACGTAATTCTTCGTATATTTGCAGCGCAAAACCGGGCAACGGTCTATACAACTTGCCATCTCAGGGTTTAATCTGACACTTTCTTAGATACGATTCTTCAGTGTTCTCCCTCCTTGCCCGGATCAACATTCGTGAATAATTAAAAAACATACGTTATGAAAAGTGATGTACGGGACAGTTATGTCCAAATGGAACCTGCTATCCTTAAAAACCTGGTGAACGAGGTAAAAGAAACAGTGGCAACGGAAGTTGCTTTTGAGAAAGAGAACAAATCTTCTTTCGGATTAGTGGATATGTGGAATATCCGTAAGCATGGCCGTTATGCCGGCAAGCCCCGTCAAAAGGGCACTATTGTCACAGGAATCAGCTATTAATAATAGTGGTTAAGGTTCTGTTTAGCAGTTAGTTTTAAGTTAATCCCCGCACCGGCGGGGATTTTTCTTATATTATATCCATCTTCTTCATAAGGAAGGACGCATTGCGGTTGCGTGCAAGGCCTTGTCTGAGCCGGTAGTCAAAATGCAATTCATCGCCGCTGATGTTGCTTTCAAAGCAATAGTTGCTGACAAGACCGGGCATTTCTTTCTCCAGGCTGCCCAGGGAAAGGTCGTGGGTGGCGAAAAACGAGAGGCATCGATACTGTAAAAGCTTGCGGATAAATTGTTCGGAGCCATAGGTCTTATCTTCTGAATTGGTACCTCGCAGGATCTCATCTATCAGCACCAGGGAAGGAGAGCCTTCGCGAAGATGATGGATGATACGTTGTAATTTTTTCAGCTCTGCCATAAAATAGGAAGTATGTTCCTGCAGGGAATCGCTGACGCGCAGAGAGGTGAGGAGTTGCATGGGGGTAAAAGAAAAATCCCCGGCGCAAACGGGGGCGCCGCATTGCGCCAGCAGGAGATTGACGCCCAGGGTCCTTAAGAAAGTGGTCTTGCCGGACATGTTGGAGCCTGTGACCAGGATAAGCCGTTGATCCTTGCCGATGGTGCAATCATTGGCCACTCTTTCAGCAGCGGGTATCAATGGATGAGCCAGTTGACTAGCCGAGATCCGGAGATCAGTGTCGTGTATCGGAGCAGGATAAACGAATTCCGGGTTATTGAAAGCAAGGGATGATAAAGAATTAAGGCTTTCAATATTACCTACGGCATCTATCCATTCATGGAACTTATCCTTGTAAGTTTCTTTCCATTTTTCAAGCCCCGCCATGATATGCAGATCGTATAGCAGAAAACTATTCAGAAAAATGTTTACCAGCACGTTCAACCGCTGATCGAAGAAGGATGCCAGTTGCGACAATCGGCGGATCGCGCGGTGTGCGCTCGATGTCCTGCCCTGCTCTTCCTGCAGCAAGGCCGACCCGCTGGTGTCTATCGTATTAAAGACTGCAAGAATAGCAGCATATTGATCGAGGATGGCCTGTTTTTTACTGATCAGCAGATGCTGTGCGGAAATATAGCGGAGGAAGGCGCCAATAAAGGACCAGGAAGCAAATACCCCTAACAATAAAGGAGTATAGTTGTCGGTGGCCAGGTACACGCCTATTGAAAAAAGATTATAGGTCATCAGCAGCCAGCGGAGAATGGTAAGCATCTTTCGTCCATGGATACGGGAAGGGCTGGAAAGCCAGCCGGTAAGGCTATGCAGGTTGCCTTCCTTTTCTCCTGTCAGCAGGCCTTTTGCCGTCAGCAGCTGGCGTTTATCAGGCTGCCGGGTAAGGACTTGTATCGCTTGCTGTTGCCGTTGTATCTCCTCTGTATTCAGCAGGGGTGTCCTCAGCAGGGTGGAGAGCCGGGCTTTACCATGAGAAGTGGTGGTACGATTGAGCAGGTGAAACAGCGAGTTGGAGCCAAAGATGTCCAGATCATCCAGGTAGGAATAGGAGTCCAGGTGATCTTTTCCGTCGGGGAAACCGTTGGGGCCGTGGTCCATCACGGTCTGTTCGTTGGTACCCACGAACAGCAGCTTTTCCAGCAGCAGCTTTTTATCCTTCAGCCGGAAGTATCTGTTCACTAACAGGATAAAAGCTGCCAGCAGAAGCACGGTAAGCACGACAACAGGGAGCGGGCCTGAAGGGAACAGATAATAAACAGCAACACATAGTCCGATGAAACAGATAAGACGAAGAGTAGCCAGGAGCGCCAATCTTTCTCTTATCACCCGTAGTTGGGCGGTGCATGAAGCTATCTTTTCCTCATAATACCGACGAGGAGCTGACATCACATAATATCCATGGCTTTAACAAAAAAGGTGCAAACGAAGGGCAAAATGAGTGTGAGGTACTCAAATCTGGCGCTAATGGCAAAAATAAAGGCGGCAGTAGAAATAAGGAAGAGGATCCAATAAAGCCCTGTGTTTTTCTTTTGCTTTTCCATTCTATGGGTTTTGTAGTTAAGTATGTCCTTCGACAACGAATCTCCGGTTCGTTCTGGCCGAGGCCCAAATTTTGCACGAAATTAAGTGAAATGCCTCAAAAAGAAAAGACTATGTCATCCAGTGGGTTTACCTTTGCCTGCAATTTCTGCGTTTTGCCAGCCATTTTTGAAAATCTGTTTTCCGGACACTTTAAAAATAGTTCGTGAAATCACATATTTCAGATATTTAGTATAAATTAGCCACATAATGTAAAAAATACACATTATTTTACATGCCTGTTTTAAAACTTGAATTTTATCTACGCTTTTACACCCGTCCCGGTCAATCCTTGCATATATCAGGAAATACATCGTCATTGGGGGATAATGATCCTGGAAAGACGTTTCCCATGCAATATATGAATGGAGATTTCTGGCGTGCGCAGCTGGAGTTGGAAAAGTGGCCCGAAGAACCGATCATCTACCGCTATATCCTGCACACGGAGGACGGCAAAATGACAGAGGAGGGGAGGAGCGACCGGATATTGCAGCAGCCGGACAAGGGTACGGAAGAAATACAGGTAGTGGATACCTGGAACTGGACAGGAGAATATGAGAATGTATTTTATACCGCACCTTTTCAGGATGTCCTGTTTCGCCGGAAAGGAAAGGTCAAAAAATCCCGGACAAAGGGAGCGATCACACACATTTTCAAGGTAAAAGCGCCCTTGCTCCGGGAGGATGAAGCCATTTGCCTGCTGGGCAGCGGGTCGGCGCTGAAAGACTGGGACAGTGAAGAGCCTGTGCTGATGACGCTGGAGGGAAATTGGTGGACCTGCCCGCTGCAAATCCCCAAGGAAGAGCTGCCCGTCACCTATAAATATGGTGTCTACAATACAAAGGAAAAACAGCTTGTAAGATACGAGGAAGGGAGTGACAGGCATTTGCATGGGGATGCCCATCAGCACACATTGACCATCCTTCATGACGGTTTTGTGCATTTACCCAATAACACCTGGCGGGGAGCAGGAGTAGCAATTCCCGTGTTCAGCCTGCGGACCCGGAAATCGATGGGTGTAGGGGAGTTCACGGATCTGAAACTGCTGATCGACTGGGCCGTGAAGAGTGGGTTAAAGCTGGTGCAGATACTTCCCGTGAATGATACCACCGCCAACCATGACTGGCAGGATTCTTATCCCTACGCAGCCATCTCGGCCTTTGCATTACATCCCTTATACCTCAACCTGGAAAAATGTGCAGGACGTAAATATGCCGATCTGATCAAGCCGTTGAAGCGACGTCAGAAAGAGCTAAACGAGTTGCCCCAGGTGGATTACGAGGCCGTAACGAAGATTAAATTACTGGCAGTCAAAGAATTATACGAGATACAGAAAGCAGAATTCGAGAAGGATCCCGATTACATCGAATTCTTTCAACAGAACAAGCACTGGCTGGTGCCATACGCGGCTTTTTGTTATTTAAGGGATAAGAACGGAACCCCGGATTTTTCAAAATGGAAGATCCATAGCCGTTATGATAAAGAGGCCATCGGGCAATATGTGGCAAAAGGTACCCGTCATTACGGATCTATCGCCCTGCAATATTTTATACAATATCACCTGCACCTGCAATTGCGGGAAGCAGCAGACTATGCGCACGACAACGGCATTATCATGAAAGGGGATATCCCCATCGGCATTTATCGTTACAGCTGTGATGCCTGGATGGAGCCCCGTCTGTACCATATGGATCAGCAGGCCGGCGCCCCGCCGGACGATTTTGCGGTGAAGGGACAAAATTGGGGTTTTCCTACGTATAACTGGGAAGAGATGGAGAAGGATGGGTTCGGCTGGTGGAAACGCCGCTTTGAGCAAATGAGCAATTATTTTGACGGATTCCGTATCGATCACATACTGGGATTTTTCCGGATCTGGAGCATACCCATGGATGCGGTTCAAGGCATACTGGGGCATTTTGTACCGGCCATACCCGTACACCGGGTAGAATTTGATCAACGCCGTATCTGGTTCGACCATCGCCGCTATACACAGCCATTTATCAACGATGCCGTCCTTTGGGAAATATTCGGGACAGATAGCGATTATGTAAGAACGACCTTCCTCCAATCGGGAGAAAGCGGATTTTATACCATGCAGGAAGCATTCGATACCCAGCGTAAGGTAGAAGATTATTTTGCCGGACTGGAGATATCGGACTTCAACCACGGGATACGGGACGGACTCTTCGACCTCATCTCCAATGTGATCCTGGTGGAAGTGAAGAACAGCGGAGGACAGCAGTTCCACTTCCGCATTGCCATGGATCAAACCTCTTCGTTCAGGTACCTGGAATGGCATACACAGCAACAGCTGAGAGACCTTTACGTCAATTATTTCTTTAGCCGGCAGGACGACTATTGGGAAAGGGAGGCCATGCATAAGCTGCCTGCGCTGAAACGGGCAACCAACATGCTGGTATTTGGGGAAGACCTGGGCATGGTGCCTCGTTGCGTGCCGAACGTAATGCGGCAATTAGGGATACTTAGCCTGGAGATCCAGCGCATGCCAAAGAATCCTGCCCGCGAATTCTTTCACCCCAATGAGGCGCCCTATCTTTCCGTGGTCACACCTTCCACGCATGATATGAGCACGATACGGGGATGGTGGGAGGAAGACAGAGTGCTGATACAACGTTTTTTTAACCAGGAGCTGGGGCAATGGGGAGAGGCGCCCTATTTCTGCGAACCCTGGGTGAGCAAGGCCATCATACTGCAACACCTGCATTCCCCTGCCCAATGGAGTATTTTTCAATTACAGGATATATTGGGCATGAGCGAACAATTCCGCCGGGAAAACCCTCATGATGAACGGATCAATGTACCGGCCAATCCAAAGCATTATTGGAGATACCGTATGCATATGACGCTGGAGGAGCTGATAAAGGAGAAGGAGTTTAATGAGGAGCTAAAGGAATATATAGAGCATGCTGGAAGATAGAAAACCGGACCTGACAAAAAAAACCGGCAGACAGAGCGTCTACCGGCAGGGTGGGTTTGGGGGGATGAAAACGGAAAACGCTTATAACATCTTCACAAAACTCTGCTCATATTGGGCGCCGTTCTGGCTGCTCACCTTCAGAAAGTAATTACCGCTTTTCAGGGTTGAGATCGCAACAGATTGCTGATTGACGCCGGAAGAAAGCTGTTGTTGCTGTGTAAGCACCAGCACACCTGACATATTGTATACCTGTACCATGACGCTGGCGGCGGCAGAGCTGTTCAAAGTATAATTTACTACGGAAGAAGCGGGGTTGGGATACAGCTGTATATTTTTGGAAACAACTGCTTTGGCTGCATTGTACAGACAGACGACCTTCGAATATTTCGACACGCCTTCATTATCCACCTGGCGAAGCCTGTAATAGTTATTACCGCTCAGCATATGCATGTCTGTAAAGCTATAATCGGTAGAGTGCGTATTGTTAGTACCCAGTACAACGCCAACGGAATCAAAATTGCTGGCGTTGGCAGACCTTTCAATAACAAACCATTTACAGTTGGTCTGATTTTCCATTGTCCAGTTCAATTCACCCTTGTTGTCACTGGTGGTCGTTCCTTCAAAGCTCATGAGAAGGACAGGCTGGCTGGTGTTCGACCTGTTCAGTTCCTGGGCGGACACTTTCGTAATGCCAGTCATAAGGGCGATGGCCGTGAAAAGAGATGCGGTAAAGGTTGCTGCGTTAATAGTTTTCATCTTTAGGTACGTTTTCGTGTTACGGTACTTAGTAGGTAAATTGTGTACCAAAAAATAAAACACTAAAAGTCAATCACTTGCATGCATGCCAAACTTCAAAACGTTCCCTAAACGGGAAAAATCTTCTCATTTCTGCAAAAAAAATAGGAAAAGCACGATGGGGATAGTAATTCCTGCAAGGGTGGAATGTGGGGTGGAGTTGTACATTTGCCGCAAATGCAGCTCAAATATTATTCTTATAAATTAGCCTTTCATCATCCTTTTACCATATCCAGGGGCACAAAGACCCATCAACCTACCCTCATTGTTGAACTGGAGCACCGGGGAATGACAGGCTATGGAGAAGCGCCCGAGATCAGTTATTATCATATTCCTGTGGATAAAATGATCTATGACCTGGAAGCCAAACGAAGTTTTATAGAACGGTTCGCTTTTACAGATCCGGAACGGTACTGGCATTATCTCCACCATTTGTTCCCGGATAATTCCTTTTTAGTATGTGCCCTGGACATGGCCGCCTGGGACATCACGGGTAAGATCCGCCAGCAGCCCTTGTATAATATATGGAAGCTGGACCCTGCCAAAGGGCCGATGACAGATTATACCATCGGCATCGATACCATTGATAAAATGGCGGCTAAGATCCATGAAATGCCCTGGCCGATCTATAAGATCAAACTGGGGACGCCGGAAGACATTGCGATCATGAAGGCATTGCGTCAGCATACAGATGCCGTGTTCCGGGTGGATGCCAATGCAGGGTGGACATTGAAGCAGGCACAGGAGATCATCCCTGTTTTGAAGGACCTGGGCGTAGAGTTTGTTGAACAGCCCCTGGCAAAAGACGACTGGGAAGGAATGAAGGTATTATATAAGGAGTCATCCCTTCCCCTTATAGCAGACGAATCCTGCGTGCACGAGACAGATGTGGAGAAATGCGTCGGACATTTTCATGGCATCAATATCAAGTTGACAAAGTGCAGCGGCATTACACCAGCCCGGCGCATGATCGCAGCAGCACGCAAGGCCGGTATGAAAGTGATGGCAGGCAGCATGAACGAAAGCTCAATAGGCAGCGCTGCCATTGCCCATTTACTACCTTACCTGGATTATGTAGATATGGACGGCCCTCTATTGTTGAAGGAGGACCTGGCGACAGGCATCGGCTTTGATCACGGAAAGATCCAAATACCCAACAAACCCGGGTTGGGAGTCGACTATACCGGACTCTACTCAAAAGTGTAAATGTCTAAAAAACGGTTATTTTCAAAAAGGTGCCATCGTTTATAAATTTAGTTCGTAAAAAACATTGAAAATTGGTTAAAGGTGTTTAACTTTCCTTTAACGAAAAATACCATGTAAACGATTGCATGCTGTATTAGTCTACTACACTACACTTGGAGCTAACTGTTGCCATACGTGAAATGCAGGAGCGTATTGCTTTCTATGAGGATATGAAGGCGTACAACCAGTTGTTCGAGCTTCTGTCCGGCGGTCTTTTCAGGTTCACCTACTCGCTGGTGAAATCAAATGAAGTCGCGGAAGAGATCGTTTCGGATGTATTTATCAAGCTATGGCAGATCAGGGACAGGCTGCCCGAGATCGAGAATCTGAAGGTTTATCTTTATACCATTGCCAAAAACTTCTCTCTCAACTATCTTACCAAGCATTATAAGAATACAGTGATCAGCCTGAATGAGCTGGATGTAGAGTCTGTCATAGAGTTCAATGGCCCGGCAGAAATGTGTATTTCCGCTGACCTTGTCCAGCAGATCCGCCGGATCATCCGCCAGCTGCCTCCGCAATGCCGGCTTATTTTCCAGCTGGTGAAGGAAGAAGGGTTGAAATATAAGGACGTCGCGGCTGTGCTGGACATTTCTCCTCTTACCGTTCGCAATCAACTGGCCATTGCCATCCGCAAGATAGGGGAGGCCCTGCCGGCCTACCTTCAATCGGATTTTACCATCATCAACCGGTTCTCGAATTCTTAACCGCCCTTCGGGCGAGCCGCCGCCAGCGGCTCCTGAAAAATTCTTTTTTCCTTTTGGTACATTCTTTTCGATGCCATTGTCTGTAGGATAAGTATACCCATATGCAGAAAGATCAACTCATGCAGGAAAAACGGTTTTGGCTCCTGGTAAGTCTACAGCTTACCGGAGAAGCTACGCCGGAGGAATTAGCTGAGCTGGAAGCTTGTCTGCAGCAGCGCCCGGAAATGGGGGCAAAAATGGAAATGCTGCATAGCCTTTGGCAAAGAGAGCCGGCAGATAAAAGCAGGAGGACGGATGCCCTTAACAGACATCTCCAGCGGCTGAGCAATCATTTGGCCTCTCCGGCGCTGAAATATGAGTCGGCAGCATTTGATGATGAAGAGATAATTCCGGATAACCCGCCCCGGCGGATCCATCGGCTGCTATGGCCCTTAGTGGGAATAGCTGCCGTATTGGCATTGGTGTTCTTCTCCCTGCCTCAGCGGGAGATAAAAAGCGGTCCGGTCCGGACATGTCAGAATACGGTGAGCACAAAGCCCGGGTCGAAGTCCAAGATCCAGTTACCCGACGGATCACAGGTATGGCTCAATGCAGACAGCCGCATCACCTACGATGAAAATTTCCGCGGCCCTTTCCGGGAAGTGCAGATAATGGGTGAAGCATACTTTGATATTGCAAAGGACAAGGATCATCCTTTTATCATCCACGCCAATTCCATCGACGTAAAGATCCTCGGCACCAGCCTGAATATCCGGAGCTATGCCAATGAAAAGAGTACGGCGGCAGTACTGATCCATGGTTCCATCGAAGTGACGTTGCGCAACAGCCCGGATAAAAAGATCATTCTGCAGCCCAATGAAAAGCTGGTGGTGCAGAACGGGAAGATGCAGATCATGAAAGACACGCTGACCAGGCATAAGGTGGCTGATCTGCCTGTGATGACCCTGGCAAAAGCGCATTTCCAGGAAAAGGACAGCATAGCGATGGATATCCTGTGGATGAAGAACAAGCTGGCATTCGACCAGGAGACACTGGAGGCGGTGGCCCGGAAGATCGAGCGCTGGTATGATGTAAAGGTCACGATCAAAGACGACAGGTTGAAACATACCGAATACAGCGCAGTATTTGAAGATGAGAGCCTTCGGCAGGTGATGGAAGCATTGCAGATAACAGGCAATTTCAACTATGTTATCAGCAAAAAAGAAGTGATCATAACACCCTAATGTATACGCTGAGCGCGACAGGCTCAGTTAAACCCTATTTCCATGATTGCAGGCAGCCTGCAAGGGGCGGCTTATTGTTAAACCAAAATTGCTTATATGAAAAAAGATACCTAACTACCTTTTACAGTCACAGCCGAATACACAAAAAAGCGGAGAATGATTGCAGCATTCCCCGCCGGTGTAAAGACAATACCTGCTCTTTGTGGAGCGGGCTCTTATCATTTTATCAAAACTAAGTTATGAAAAAATTCGGAAGCGGCGTATCGAAGGATACTGGCCGTTTAATCATCAAATGCCTGCTGATGACCAAACTTGCCATTTTTCTCATTTTTGTTCAATCTTTTGCCAATGGTTATGGCCAGGGGGATATCAGTCTCAGACTGGAAAAAACGCAGTTAAAAAAGGTATTCAAGGCCATCGAACAGGAGGGCTATTACCGTTTTGTATACAAGGACGATATCCTTCCCAAGGAACAGGGCATCAGTATCCGCGTACAGCATGCCGAACTGGCAGCGGTGATGGATAAGATATTGGAAAACACGGGACTTACATACCGTAAGCTCAGCGACAACCTCGTGGTCATCACCCGGGCTGACAATGAAGAGAGCGTCCGTACCCTGCAGGCTGTGAGGATCAGCGGAAGAGTCACGAGTGTGATAGGGGAGCCATTGAAAGGGGTATCCGTATTGGAAAAAGGCACCAATAACGGGACCTCTACGGGGGAAGACGGATCCTTTACGTTACAGGTGACTAGCCCCAATGCCATCTTGGTATTCAGCTATATAGGTTATGGGACCAAAGAGCTCGCCCTTAAAGGCAAGGCCACGGCAGACATACAGCTGCAGGCAGTGGATAATTCGCTGAAAGACGTCGTGGTGGTGGGATACGCCACTCAAAAGAAGGTCACGGTCACAGGCGCCGTGTCTACCGTAAAAGGTACGGAACTGCAAAAATCACCCGCCGTCAACCTCTCCAACTCGATAGCCGGCCGCATGCCTGGCGTTATTGCAATGAACTCGAGCGGGGAGCCGGGCTATGATGGTTCGACCATTCGCATACGCGGATCCAATACGTTGGGTAACAATGATGCTTTGATCGTTATTGACGGGGTACCGGCCCGCGCCGGCGGCCTGGACCGGCTGAATCCTGCCGATATTGAAAGCATGTCCGTACTGAAGGACGCATCGGCGGCCATTTACGGCGCCAGGGCCGCCAACGGGGTAATCCTGATCACCACCAAACATGGCAAGATCGGAAAGCCTGAACTATCCTATAGTTATAACAGGGGATGGGCGCAGGCCACAACTATCCCTAAAATGCTCAATGCCACGGAATATGCCACCATGGCCAACGAAATAGAGATCTATAAAATAGGGGATCCGGCGCTTTGGGCCCCCGCCGCCGCCGCTTTTAAAGCGACAGGAAGCTATACCGATCCCGGCGGAGTAAAACATGACGCGCCATTCACGCCCGATGATCTCAAAAAATATGCTGATGGGTCTGATCCCTGGGGACATCCGAATACCGACTGGTTTAAAGCTACATTAAAGAACTGGTCGCCACAGGAACGACATAACATGCAATTATCCGGCGGCACCGAATCAGTGAGATATCTTGCTTCCGTGGGGTACGAGAACCAGGATGCCTACTACAAACATTCGGCAACAGGTTACAAACAATACGATATGCGCCTGAACCTGGACGCCAAGGTGAATAAATACATCAATACGACGATAGGCGTCACCGGCCGCCAGGAGAACAGGTTCTTTCCCACCAAATCCGCCGGTTCGATCTTCAGGATGCTGATGCGCGGATATCCGACAAAGAATGCATACTGGCCCAATGGCCTGCCGGCTCCCGACATCGAAAATGGGGAGCAGCCGGTAGTCATCACCACTAATCAGACCGGTTATGACAAGGATACCCGGTACTATCTGCAATCAAATGGCAAAATAGAGATCAACATACCGGGAGTAAAAGGGTTAAAGCTGACAGGCAATGCCGCCGCGGATAAATATATACAACAAGGCAAGACCTGGTTTAAACCCTGGTTTATTTACAACTGGAGCGGTTTCGCAGCAGACGGCTCGCCCATCATGACGAAAGTGCAAAAAGGACCTGCCGTACAGGCTACCCTCAACCAATACACCCAGGACCAGCTGAATATCATGCTGGAGGGAATATTGTCTTATGACCACACATTCGGCGATCATGCCCTTACATTCCTTGCGGGGGTGACCAGGGAGACGGGAAATAATAATTCTTTTAGCGCATTCCGGCAATATTTTTCCTCTACAGCCATCGATCAGTTATTTGCCGGCGGCCCTACAGACCAAAGAGCGAATGGCAGCTCATGGGAACGTGCCCGCTTGAATTATTTCGGCAGAGTTGGTTATAATTACAAGGAAAAGTACCTCTTTGAATTTTTGTGGCGCTATGATGGCTCTTACATGTTCCCTGAAGCCCATCGTTTTGGATTTTTTCCTGGTATAACAGCCGGATGGAGGATCTCCGAAGAGGATTTCTTTAAAAAGAACGTAACGGCGATCAATTCGCTGAAGCTCCGGGGCTCGTGGGGAAAACTGGGTAATGACCAGGTTTATTTTGGTGGCGTATTGAGAGAATATGACTACCTGTCGACTATGGGATTTGGTGACAGAGCCAATACAGGAGCCAATCCACCCTGGGGTTATGTCGTCAACAACCAATTGTTTCCGACATTATATGAGAATGGGGTACCCAATCTCAACCTGACCTGGGAGGTCGCCAATAATTATGACCTGGGGTTGGAAGGTTCAGCATTGAATAATACCATCAACTTTGAATTCGATGTGTTCCAAAACCATCGGTCGAACATCCTTTGGAAAAGGAATGCATCCATTCCTCAAAGTACCGGGATGACCCTGCCTGCCGAGAACATCGGCAAGGTGGATAACAAAGGATGGGAGTTTAAGGTAGGGTACAATAATAGTTTGGGAGATCTGCGATACAGCGTCAGTGTTAATGGAGGCTATGCGAAAAATAAGATCGTTTTTTGGGACGAAACACCCGGAAGGCCCACCTATCAGCTGTCAACAGGACATGTTATGCCGAGCGATGTTAACAATCCTGACGATATGTTGCTATATCAATATGACGGCGTATTTAAAGATGCCGCGGATGTAGCGGCCAACACACTGGACTATAGCGGTGTAGGCGGCGCCGGCAAACTTTTCCCCGGAAGCATGAAGTTTAAGGATATAGGTGGGCCCGATGGCAAGCCGGATGGTAAGATCGATCAGTGGGATAAGGTAAGATCGGATAAGAACACACAGCCTACTTTCCAGGGCGGCCTGGTTATCGCCCTGCAATATAAAGGGTTTGACCTGAATGTCCTCTTCCAGGCTGCAAGGGGTGGAGAGATCTTCATACAGACAGAGTCAGGCACCATCGGTAACTATCTCCAGTATACGTATGATCATCGGTGGACCCTTGACCATCCGAGCTCCAAAGATCCGCGGACGGTCGACAGGAACAACCAGTATTTTTCCAATCGCAATACGTATTACATGATGAACACGGATTACACCCGGCTTAAGAATGTTGAGATCGGTTATACGCTTCCCGCGAACATTATTAAGAAAGCCGGGATAAGCAGTCTAAGGTTCTATGTAAACGGCCTCAATCTGCATACCTGGGCCCCTCAGCATATATTCGATCCTGAATCGATCAATACCAGCCTGCAGTACTATCCTCAGGCGAGGATCATCAATACAGGGTTAACTGTAACTTTTTAAATTGAAAGCAATGAAAAAAATAAAGTACCATATTTTGCTAATGATAGGTGCAGGTGCGATGATCGCGGGATGCAGTAAAAGTTTCCTGAATACGCAGCCATTGGATAAAGCACCCGCGTCATCCGTCTGGTCCGACCCTTCTTTGTCGGAATCCTTTGTGACGGATATTTACAATGCCATACGAGATGGACTGCTGAACCAGGAAAGCATGGATTGTATCACTGATAATTGCCTGTATAATTTCGGAAGAATGGATATAATGGAGGCTAATATAGGCCCCAATAACACCGGGTGGGTGAACAATACCTACGAATGGGGAGAAATGTATGCACGGATCAGGGCTGCCAATATCGCATTGGAAAACCTGTCTGTTGCGACATTCGATCCGGTGATAAGGGACAGGCTGAAAGGTGAATCCTATTTCATGCGTGCCTATTGCTACAATCAGATGTTGCGCTACTATGGCGCTGTCCCCATTATTAAGTCATCGTATACATTGAACAGTAAAGACTTCACCATTGCCAGGAATACGTATGAGGAATGCGTCAACTTCATCGTCGGTGATCTGGATTCCGCTTCTTTACTTTTAAAGGCCTATGTGACGACATCGGGTAAAGCCATTGCATTGGGCAGGGCCACCAGCGATGCCGCACTGGCTTTGAAGTCCCGGGTATTGCTATATGCGGCCAGCGATCTGCATGACATCCCTACTGCAAAAGCCAAATCCGCACTTATCGCCGGTTTTCAACATCCTGAATTATTGGGCTATGTATCCGGCGACCGCACCGCCCGGTGGAAGGCAGCCCAGGATGCCGCACTGGCGGTCATGAACCTGGGAAAGTATGGGTATCAGCTCGATTTGACTGCCCCTCTATCAAAGACCGATGCGATCACCAGTTATACCAATGTGTACCTTTCCAGGAACGGTGGCGAAAAGGAAGCGATCTTTTCGAAATATTATGTCAATGCCTCCCCCGATGACTGGGGCGCCTGGTATCCCCGTAATAATTGTACCAACGGATACCATGGCTGGACATCCACGGAGCCTACGCAAAACCTGGTGGATAGTTATGAATACATGGATAGTGTATCGACACCCGGAACGCCAAAAGCTATTCCCTTCAGCTGGGATTCGACCTATATGGCGGCTACCCCCTACGTCAACAGGGACCCGAGATTTTATGCGTCTATCATGTATGACGGGTCCCCCTGGAAGCCCCGGACTACGGATGGGGCTGCTATCGACCCCTATAATGAGATCCAGTTCGGCACTTACCAGACCGGCAGCTCCTCCAGCCCTGTGACCTATTTCGGGCTGGATACCAGGAACAGCGCCCTGGAGAACTGGAACGGGACCCGTACAGGCTACGCCATCAAAAAGTTCATGGACCCTGACCCGTCTATCGTAGATATGAACCAAAAACAGCAGGTCCCATCGCCCCAGATACGGTTCACGGAAGTGATCTTCAATTATATAGAGACCTGTCTCGCCCTGGGAGATGAGACTACGGCGAAAAGCTGGCTCAACAAGATCCGTTTCCGGGCAGGCATGCCGGCAATTCCGGATACTTCAACTGGCGCGGCGCTCGTAGCACACTACCAGCATGAACGTAACATAGAAATGTTATGCGAAGAACAGCGCTTTTACGATGCCCGCCGGTGGATGATCGCCCCGGGAGTATTGGGGCAAAAAGTACGGGTCATGATAATTACCGGCACTTTAAAACCAGGGAAAACAGTCACGACATACAGGTACAGCACGGATAACTACAACTATTCTTATGTAGTGCAGAACATAGAAGCAGGCGTAGAGAACCGTTCATGGGATGATAAGCTGTATTTTCCGCCGATCAAGCTGGATGAGATGAATAAAAACAACAAGCTGATCCAGAATCCCGGCTACTAAAAAATATTTTCTCACCTGTAAAGAACTATGCCGGTCTTATCCACTGGCATAGTTCTTATTATTAAACCGCCTATGCATATTCAACAGCTAAATATTTACAATTGAATACTAAACTGCTTGCAGGCTCGCTCATAGCCATCATATCCTTCGCCGCATGCCATTCCCCTTTTCAACATGAACCGGGGAAAAGCTCCTCTCCGCTCTTTACGCTCCTGCCGGCGGAACAAACCCATATCGACTTCTCCAACACGCTGACCGAAGGCCTCAACGCCAATGTAATGACCTATGAATATCTGTACAATGGCGGTGGCGTCGCAATAGCCGACGTGAATGGAGACGGATTGCAGGATATTTATTTCACAGGCAATATGACCGACAACAAGCTCTACCTCAATAAAGGGAAAATGCAGTTTGAGGATATTACGAGCGCTGCAGGAGTAGCTGGAAGACCGGGACCATGGAAAACAGGTGTGACGATGGTGGATATCAATGGGGACGGCAAACAGGATATGTATGTATGCTATTCCGGAAAAATGCCCGGTCCGAGAAGGATGAATCAATTATTTATCAACGAAGGCAATGACGCTGCGGGAATCCCCCATTTCACCGAGCAGGCCCAGCAATATGGCCTGGCCGATTCCGCCTATAGTACCCAGGCCGTTTTTTTCGATTTTGACAGGGACGGGGACCTGGATATGTTCCTGTTGGATCATTCTCCCAAATTATTGCCGATCCTGGATGAAACAGCAACCGCTGAAATACTCAAAAGAAGCAACCCATCCTGCGGTGTCCGCTTATACAGGAATGATAATGGTCATTTTCAGGATATCACCGGGCAGTCCGGTTTGAGCAGTTCTGAATTGACCTATGGCCTGGGGGCAGGTATAGCGGATCTCAACGGAGACGGGTGGCCCGATATTTACATTTCAAATGATTACGGCGTGCCGGATTACCTTTATATCAATAACAGGAACGGCACCTTCACCGACGTGATCCAGTCGACCCTGGGGCATACATCCAATTTTTCCATGGGCAATGATGTTGCAGACATCAATAATGACGCCCTGCCCGATATCATTACACTGGACATGTTGCCGGAAGACAATCGCCGGCAAAAGCTGCTGTTCGCCCCCGACAATTATGAAAAGTTCGAATTAAGCCTCCGGTCAGGTTTTTATTATGCCTACATGCGCAATATGATGCATGTCAATAATGGCAACGGGACATTCAGCGAGATCGGGCAGTTAGCGGGAATATCCAATACCGATTGGAGCTGGGCCCCCCTGTTTGCAGATTACGATAATGATGGCTGGAAGGATCTTTTTATCACCAACGGGTACCTGCGGGATTATACCAACATGGATTTTCTAAAATACATGGGAGACTTCCTAAGGGACAGGAAAGTAATGCGAAAAGATCTGTTTGAACTGGTGCAGCAGATACCATCGTCGAAAGTGAAGAGCTACATGTTCCGTAATAACGGGGACCTGACGTTCTCCAATACCGGAGCTGACTGGGGATTTACCACAACTTCCAACAGCAATGGAGCCGCCTACGCGGACCTGGACAATGACGG
>Ga0105240_10001180_pt1 | contig 45755 bp, 44 predicted proteins | sample KBSC54metaG_FD_80426 | JGI IMG/M metagenome (GOLD analysis project Ga0105240, IMG submission 80426) | Corn rhizosphere microbial communities from Kellogg Biological Station, Michigan, USA - KBS C5-4 metaG | ecosystem: Host-associated > Plants > Roots > Rhizosphere > Soil | place: Michigan, USA... | reverse complement strand
GGGGTAGCCCGGCGGCTACTCACTTTCTTTGCTTCGCCAAAGAAAGTAAGCAAAGAAAGGCGACCGCGGGATCCAGGTCCTTCGGACTTCCCGGTGCTGCGAAGCAAAAAATGGGAGGGGAAATAAACTCGCTGCGCTCAGACAAATTTCCCCTCTTTTTCCATTTTTCGCATCGCATCACCGGCTGGCTCCAAGCGGGAATTCCAGACTGGCTCGCTGCGCCTCGCCAAGGGCACTCGCCTCCGGCATCGTGATTCTCGCGTTCTTCTGTAACTGAACAGGTCCTCGCTCCGGTGAACGCCGAGTTCGGTGCGTCACAGTTTGTGACGCGAAAGCCAATCTAGTTTGAGCGATAGCGAAGAACGACGACCGTCACTCCACCGCCCTACCCTGGCGATGCGCAGCGAGCCAGTCTGGAATTCCCGCTTGCGAGCAGCCGGTGGCGGCAGGTGCAAATCGGATAAAGAGGGGAAACTTGTCTGAGCGTAGCGAGTTTGTTTCCCCTCCCGATTTGTGCCTGACGACGCCGGGTACCCCGAAGGGGCTGCGAACTTGCGGTCGCCTTCTTTTGCTTACTTTTCTTGGCGAAGCAAGAAAAGTGAGTAGCTGCCGGGCTACCCCCGGCTTGGTCGTCCGAAGAACAAACAACTCAAGCTATCGATGAACCGACGTCGGAACAACCGACAAAGATTCAAGACCCACCAAACACAGTTGGCGTCCCCGCACTATTCGTAGCCTCCACCACCGGGTTACTAATCAACAAAGCATCCACCACCGGCCCCAACTTGCTCCCCGTAGAAGACCACTTGTCCTGCGCAATCGACCCCATCTTGTAAGAAGCGCTGCCCACCACCCGCCCCTCCTTGCGCAAGGTCACCGACGCAAATGTCAGGTAAGGCGTATAGGCGTTGCTGAAGGTCTTCATGTCCCATTTGACGAAGGCGGCATACGCCAGCGTCATCGAACAACTGCCCGGCTGCGTGCCCGCGTCGTACACCCGACTCGGCACGCCGTGGCGTTGCAGTTCGCTTTGCAGGCTGGGCACGAAATCGCTGAGCGCCACCGCACCGTTCCACTCGATGCAGATCTCCTTGATCGGCGCATGCGCGAAGACGATTGGATTTTGCGGCGTGGCCGGCGTCATCGACGACACGCCGGAGATGGCCGAGCCGAGCAGGTTGGCGGCTTCCACGATCGGACTGGGCGACATGACGACGCAGCCGGACAATGACAATACAGAGGTGGCGCTGACGCAGGCGAAAACAATTTTGATCATGGCGGCGACCAGTTCGACGATGAGTGAAATTCATCATATCCGCCGATGTTCCCGGGTTCGCGTGCTTTTACCCTGATTTACGCCATGCCGAACACGGCTTTACACTCGCCGGTTTTCTGTAGCCGGTCCGCGACGATGGCACAATGGATGCTCTGATTTTCAGGAGAGGCATCATGCGCACATCATTGTCCGCCATCATCATCGCGTCGCTTGCCGCGGCCACGTTCAACGTCCGCGCCGATACGCTCAAAAACGAAACCGAAGTACGCCAGCTCGCCGACAAGGTCATGGCCGCCGCCGGCAAGGGCCAGACCGACGACGCCTACGCGGCGATGACGCCGTACACGCTGACCGATATCAACACGCTCGACCGCGCGCGCCTCAGCACACGCACGTCGCGCATGCAGCTCGAGCAATACATCGGCGGATCGGTCGGCTACGAATTCATCCGCAGCGAAAAGGTGGGCGAGTCGCTGCTCAAGCTGGTCTATATAGAGAAGGCCGAAAAGCAGGCGATTCCCTGGCAGTTCATTTTCTACAAGACCAGCGCGGGCTGGGCGCTGAGCAACTTCAGCAACGGCGACAACATCAATAGCTTGTTTACACGCTGACTTATGCGCTGACTATACAAAGGCACGCAACGGACTCAGGTCATCGCTGACGATCTCGGTAGCGACGCCGGCGATCTTGTCGGCGATCAAACGGCTCGAACCGCAAGCCGTGGTCCAGCCGTTGGAGCCGTGGCCGGCGTTGAGCCAGAGATTGGAAAACGGCGTCGCGCCGATCAGCGGTGCGCCATCCGGCGTCATCGGACGTAGCCCGGCCCAATAAGTGATGCCGCTCATGTCGGCGCCACCCGGGAACAGCGAACTCAGCGACTTCACTGCGGTTGCGCAATCGCGCGGCGTCACCCTGGTGTCCCAGCTGCCGATCTCGGCGGTGCCGGCGGCACGGATATGGGAACCCATGCGCGTGATCGCCACCTTGTAGTACTCATCCATCACGCCGCTCTTCGGCGCGGCCGTCGCGTCGCTGACCGGCACCGTGATCGCATAGCCCTTGACCGGATACACCGGCAACTGCAAACCCAGCGGCTTGACCAGGGCCACCGACGCGCTGGCGCAGGCCACCACGTAAGCGTCCGCTTTCAACATGCCGTTAGCGGTGCGCAATCCGGTGACGGCGCCACCGGCGTATTCGATCTGCTGCACGGCAGTACCGAGCACGCAGCTGACACCCTGCGTCTGCAGCCAGTCGGCCAATGCACGGGCGAACAGCGGGCAATTGCCGGTCTCGTCCTGCGGCAGCAGCATGCCGCCGACCAGCTGGTCACGCGCGGCGCGCAGGGCCGGGTCGAACGCGACGCAGGCGTCGGCGTCGAGCAGCTCATACGCCACGCCGGCTTCGGCCAGCACGCGCGCGGCCAGGCCGGCGTTGTCCATGCCTTCCTGGGTGCGGAACAGTTGCAGGTTGCCGACCGTGGTTTGTTCGTACTCAATGCCGAGACGTTCGCGAATGTCTTTCAGTTGCGTGTGGCTGTAGCGCGCCAGCCGGCCCATGCGCGCCTTGTTGACGGCGTAGCGCTCGGCATTGCATTGCGACAGGAACTGGCCGAGCCAGCGCCATTGATGACGGTCCAGGCGCGGCGTGAAGCGCAGGGCCGACTCCATGCCCAGCCAGCTTTGCAGCGACCACTTGAGCGACTTGCTCTTCATGCCGGGCGCGGCCCACGGCGTGGCGTAGGACGGGCAGACGTGGCCGGCGTTGCCGACGCTGGTTTCGGCGGCAACCTCGGGCTGGCGGTCGACCAGCGTGACGGTGTAACCCTTTTCGTGCAGGAAATAGGCGGTGGTTACGCCGACGATGCCGGCGCCGATGACGATGATGTGCATGGCTGGTTAATTGTTTATAAGGTTAATCCGCCGTCGATGTGCCATACCTGACCCGTGACGTACGACGCGGCCGGGCTCAGCAAAAAGGCGATGACGTTGGCGATTTCCTGCGGCTGGCCGAGGCGTTGCATGGGGATGCGTTCCAGCGCGGCGGCCCAGGCGGCCGGGTCAATGGCGGATTTGTTGGGGTCGGACTTTTGCACGTAGCCAGGCGCCACGGCATTGACGGTCGCGCCCGCCGGCGCCAGCTGCACCGCCAGCGATTTGACCAGCGCTTCGATGCCGGCTTTGGCCGCAGCCGAGGCCGGGAAGCCGGATTCGCCGAGACGGTATACGTGCGCCACGAAAGAACTGACCGCCACCACGCGGCCGGCCGGCGCCTGCTGCAAGGCATCCTTGCAGGCGCTTACCAACTGGAAGAAGCCGCCCAGCAGCGCATCGATGGAACGCGACCAGTCCTGCGTGCTGAGCTCGCCGATGCGCTTGCGGTCAGCGAAGCCGGCGTTGGCGACCAGCGCGTCGAGGCGGCCGTAGGTGCTGAGCGCGACGTCGCGCAAGGCAGCCGCGGTGGCGGTGTCGGCCAGGTCGCCAAAAGCAGTTACGCACTGCGCGCCGCGCTCACGGCAGGCGGCGGCGGTCTGTTGCAGTTCGGCCGAATCGGCGCGCGCATGCAGCACCATGCCGGTGTCGGCGGCGGCCACGGTTTTCGCGGTGGCCGCGCCGATGCCGCGTGCGGCGCCGGTAATCAGGATCACGCGCTGCACGCTGGGAGATGGGTTCATTGGTGACGAGGAAACAATATGAAGAATAAGGACGGCCGGAACAGCCGTGCGCTATTTTAACCAATAAGCGGATAGCCAGCCGCAAAAGCACTGCACCACAGCTTCCGCTACATCCCGGGCACCGTTCTCCATTACAATTGCGGGGGTTTCGGGGACGGTAAATTGGTCAGACCGACCGGCCTTTCCCGCTTTGACTGGCACACTTCATGCTGCCTCGCCTGCGCACTATGCGGGCAACCAAGAATTCAGACACCAAAGAGTAAAAGAAAAGGAAACACGATGTATCACTGGGACTTCGCCGCGCTCTGGCAATTCCGCAACGTCATTGCGGTGGGCTTCGGCTACACGCTGGCCTACACGGTCGCCTGCGTTTTGCTGGGCTTGCTGCTGGGCCTGCTGGTCGGTCTCGGCCGCCTGTCGACCAACCCGTTCATCTCCGGTCCGCTGCGCGCCTATGTCGAAGTGTTCCGCTGCACGCCGGTGCTGGTGCAACTGGTGTGGTTCTATTATGCCCTGCCGGTGCTGGTCGGCATCGAGATGTCGGCAGGCACATCGGCCCTGCTGGCGCTGGCCCTGTACGGCGGCGCCTTCTATTCTGAAATCATCCGCGGCGGCATCGTCTCGATCGACGTCGGCCAGAGCGAAGCCGGTTGCGCGCTGGGCATGACGCGCTTCCAGCTGATGCGCCGCGTGATCCTGCCGCAAGCCTTCAAGCGCATGACGCCGCCGCTGGTGAGCCAGTCCATCATGCAGTTGAAGAACACTTCGCTGTTGTCGGTGCTGGCGGTGCCGGACCTGCTGTACCAGGGCCAGATCATCGCGCACGAAACTTACCGCCCGCTGGAAATCTACACCATGGTTGCGGTGATTTACTTCCTCATCCTGCTGCCTGCGACGATCTGGGCCAAGCGCCTGGAAAATCGCCTGAACGCGCAACAGGGAGTATGAGATGAGCAATCCAACCAACGAAGTCATGATTGAAATCAAGAATCTGAAAAAAGCCTTCGGCGACCACGTCGTGCTGAAGGACATTTCGCTGCAGGTCAACAAGGGCAGCGTGGTCGCCATGATCGGCCCGTCCGGTTCCGGCAAGTCGACGCTGCTGCGCTGTATCAACCTGCTGACCGTGCCGGAGCAAGGCAGCATCCGCGTCGGTGCGCAGGATTTCACCTTTGGTTCGAAAGCTTCAAAGCCGCTCAAGGACCGCGAGCTGGCGAAATTCCGCACCAACACCGGCATGGTGTTCCAGCACTTCAACCTGTTCCCGCACATGACGGCGCTTGAAAACGTCATGGAAGGCATGCTCACCGTGCTGCGCAAACCCAGGGCGGAAGCACGCGCCTACGCGCTGGAACTGCTGCAGAAAGTCGGCCTGTCGGACCGCGCCGATATTTATCCGCAACGCCTGTCCGGCGGCCAGAAGCAGCGCGTGGCGATTGCCCGCGCGCTGGCCATGCGTCCAAGCGTAATGCTGTTCGACGAAGCCACCTCGGCGCTCGATCCGGAACTGGTCGGCGAAGTGCTCAACGTGATCCGCTCGCTGGCGGCCGACGGCATGACCATGATCCTGGTCACGCATGAAATCGCTTTCGCGCGCGAAGTCGCCGACCAGGTCATCTTCATGCGCGACGGGGTCGTGGTCGAAGCCGGGCCGCCGTCGCAGGTCATCGACAATCCGCAGCAGGCGGCGACGCAGTCTTTCCTCACTCGTTTCAACGGCTAAGCGACCAAGCTGATGACCGGCCGCCTCGACCTGCTCGACGATACCGACCGCAAGCTGATCTCTCTGTTGCAGCAATCGGCGCGGGAAAGCGTGGCCGAGCTGGCGCGCAAACTGGGCGTGGCGCGCACCACGGTGATCGCGCGCCTGGCCCGGCTGGAAAAGAACGGCGTCATCGTCGGCTATACCGTCAAGCTGGGGCAGGAAGCCCAGAACAGCGGCCTGCTCGCCTACGTCGGCATCACGGTCGAAGCCAAGACCGCGCGCGACGTCCTGAAGCGCTTCAAGCGCATCCCCGAGATCGAACAGCTCTGCTCCGTCAGCGGGGAATTCGACTACGTCGCCTGGTTGCGCGCCGGATCGGCCGAACAACTCGACAAACTGCTCGACGACATCGGTGAGATCGAGGGCGTGCTCAAGACCACTACCTCGATTGTGTTGTCGCGCAAGATCGACCGCTGAATTGCGATCTTGCTACGCGTCAACAACCTGCACCTTCCTCATCTGCAGACCAGTCCCCGGGTGGCCCCATCATCCGGAGGAGTGCGTTGCTTTTCCGCTGACGTTTCGGAGACGAAGGGCCTGCACCGGATCTTCGGCGCTGCCCCGGCTAGTGTAGTCTTTCATCCTGTCTATTTCCGAAAGCAGAAGCGATGTTCCAGATCACGCCAGACCTGAGCCTGCCCGATGCGGAAATCGAGCTCAGCTTCATGCGCGCCCAGGGCGCAGGTGGGCAAAACGTCAACAAGACGTCGACCGCAGTGCATCTGCGCTTCGATATCCGCGCATCGTCATTGCCTCAGTTCTACAAGGAAAGGTTGCTGCGGTTGAAGGATCAGCGCATTACTCGCGATGGCGTGATCGTGATCAAGTCCCAGCAGACCCGCAGCCAGGAACAGAATCGCAATGCAGCGCTGGAGCGGCTGGCGGCGCTTGTCCGGGAGGCGGGAGTAACACACCCCTCGCGCAGGCCGACCAAACCGACACGCAGCGCCAAACGCAAACGCGTGGACACCAAGACCCAACGCGGGCGGCTGAAGGTCTTGCGCACCCGGATCGGCGAGTAAGCAAATTGCCAAGTGGAAATATCGATTCTTAGTCGTCAATTTTTGAGATTTTTCTTATATAAATAAGAAAAAAAATACGACAAACTGACCTCATCGAATAACGCATCGTTATCGGGTTGATTCACCAGCGATTAGTGAGGGAGTCCAAAATGAAGAAAGCCATGCTGGTCTGTGCGACGTTTGCCGTACTGACTGCGTCCGCCGCGATACACGCCGCCGACACGACCGAACTGAAAGTCAAGGGAACCGTGCGACCGGCTCCCTGCGACTTGTCGCTGACGGCAAACGGCGAAGTGGACTTCGGACGTATTGCCAATTCGCAGTTGTCCGACGAGAAACCCGTGACCATCGGAATCAAGACTATCCAGTACGCGATCAATTGCCCCACCGGCGCCACACGGTTTGCCATCAAGTTCGTAGACAATCGAAAATCTTCAGTGACAGCAGGTTTAGCCGGTCTCGCTACCAACAACTACCTAGGCGATGTTTTCGCGTTTGGCTTGGGAAAATACGATGGCAAGAACATCGGTGTCTATTTTTTGTCGACCAGCAACGCCACCACCAGCCGGTTTGTGGGCGGCGATGGCAGAGTGCAAAACGCCACTCTGTATCATACGGGTTCATCGAACGGCGGGAAAACGTGGCAGACGTCGGACTCTTCCTCCCAGATCGATTTGTACAACGATACAAACCAATGGAAATCATGGACAGGGTCTAGCGGGCAGCCTCCCTTGGCGATTTACAGCCTGAGCGGCAGTCTGACCATCCGCGTCGTGATCGAGAAGATCCGCAACCTGCCGACCGGCAACGATATCCCCCTTGACGGTTCCACGACGCTGGAAATGCTCTACCTCTGACAAAGCGACAAGGGCGCCGCCGACCATGCTTCGGCGGTGGATTCGAACACCCCACTTCTCTGATGCACAAAAGACCACGCCGCCGCTCCGACTCACATCGGGGCGGCGGCGTTTCCGTTTGACGTGACCGACGGATTGTCGGTTAGCCGGTTATTACGGCATCACAGCGGAATCTGCGGCGGCACGTCTTCCGGACGCACGCCAGACAACTTCTGCAGGTTTTCCAGCACTGTGGACTTGACCTTGCCGGCGGCGCGTTCCTGCACGATCCATTTGTTGATGTACTCGAGCCAGGCCTTGTCGTCTTCCTTGGGCACGCCGATGTTGGTCGAGGTCGCTTCCAGCGGCATCGGCACGATCATGGTGCCGAGGCTCGGGTTCTTCTTGAGCACGTTCAGGGCCAGCAGCCAGACCAGCACTTGCACGTCGACGCGGCCGGTTTGCAGGGCCAGGGTGGCGTCGTCGGCTTTTTCCAGGCGCACGATGGTGGCCTTGGGACAGACGCGGGTGATCATGGCGTCGTGCGAGGAGCCGATGTCGACACCGATCTTGACTTCAGGCTTGTTGAGCTCTTCCCAGGTCTTCGGTGCGAAACCCTTTTTGGAGACGATGGTGAAGGCGTTGTTGAACAGCGGCTCGGAGAAGCCGACGGTTTCGCGGCGCGCCGGGGTCGGATTGAGGCCGAAGAAGACGTCGATCTTGCGCGTCTGCAGGTCCAGCACCGAGTTGCCCCAGGTGGTTTCCAGCACTTCCAGCTTGACGTTCAGGCTGGCGGCGAGGTTCTTGGCGAAGTCGATCATGAAGCCGACCCATTCGCCGCTGGCCAGGTCCTTGTTGTAGTAAGGGGCCTGACCGCGTACACCACCAATGCGCAGCACTTTGGTCCGCTTGATGCGGGCGAAGGTGCTTTCACCGGCCGGTGCGCTCTGCGCGAAGGCGCCGGGCAGGTAGCTGGCGGCGGCGAGGCCGGCGACGTTGGTGATGAAACTGCGACGATTTTGCATTTGCTTCTCTCCCTGGATGAATTGGATCGCACTGCTGTGCGCTGGTTGGCTCTGCTGGCTAGCCCTTACTTCGAGACTTCTGGTCCCGATGGCATCCAGCAATTTTAATACCAAGCGGTATGTGTTGCGCGGCATATTGCATATTCCCGCTTGCTGAGAATGCCGTCGTAAGCGGCGTGTACGGATGCTTTTTCGGCATGGAATGCCATTTGCATTATTGATTGCTACGAAATGACCAAATTATCGTCATACACGCGTCAATCTTGGTCTTTTTATCGTGACGACTGCTTCTTACAATGAAGGCATCCGCCGGCCATTGCGGCTGCACATTCACCACAAGGAGCGCCATCATGAAAATCGTCCTGCTCGGCACCGGCCACATCGGCCTGGCCATCGCCCGCCTCCTGCACCTGCATGCCGACGGCGACTACGAAGTACTCGCCGCCGATCGCGACGCCAACGCGCTGGCCGCGATGCGCGCGCTCGGCGTAGCCACCGCGCAGGTCGACTTCAACGACCATGACGCGTTGTGCAGCCTGCTGTCGGGCCGCGACGCCTGCCTCAACGCGCTGCCGTACCACATGGCCACCGCCGTGGCGAAGGCGGCCAAACTGAGCGGCGTGCATTACTTCGACCTGACCGAAGACGTGCGCGCCACCCGCGCCATCGCCAAATTGGCGGCCGGCGCGGACACCGCCTTCATGCCGCAATGCGGTCTGGCGCCGGGCTTCATCGGCATCGCCGCGCATTCGCTGACGAGCAGCTTCGACGAGATCCACGAGGTCAAGATGCGCGTAGGCGCGCTGCCGGAATTCCCCACCAATGCGCTGAAATACAACCTGACCTGGAGCGTCGACGGCCTGGTCAACGAGTATTGCCATCCCTGCGAAGCGATCCGCGACGGCAAGATGCAGGACATCCAGCCGCTGGAAGGACTGGAGCATTTTTCGCTGGACGGAGTCGAATACGAAGCCTTCAATACCTCGGGCGGACTGGGCACGCTGTGCAGCACGCTGGCCGGCCAGGTGCGCAACCTCGATTACAAATCGGTGCGCTATCCGGGCCACCGCAACCTGGTGAAATTCCTGCTGGAAGAACTGCGCCTGCGCGACGACCAGGAGCAACTCAAGGGTATCCTGCGCAAGTCGGTGCCGACCACCATGCAGGATGTGGTGCTGGTGTTCGTGACGGTGAGCGGCATGCGCGACGGCATGCACGTGCAGGAGGTGTTCTCGCGCAAAATCTTCGCCGCCATCCGCGACGGCGTGCATGAGAGTGCGATCCAGATCACCACGGCGGCTGGCATTTGCACGGCGCTGGACCTGTTCCGGCAGGGTAAATTGCCGGCGCACGGTTTCATCCGGCAGGAGCAGATTGCGCTGGCGGACTTCCTCGCCAACCGCTTCGGCAGGGTGTATGCCCACGGTACGCAAGGAGCCAACCCGCATGCGCCGTATGTGTCGCACCAGATGGAGCGTCAGGCGGCAGTCCCGGCCTGACGCGTCACCGGGTTTGCGCGGTATTCAAAGCAAAAAACGGAGTGCGCAAGAACCGTGGTCACCGCAGACTGCCCGGATCGAAACCAGATCCGATCCGGGCAGTCTCCCATGCGCACATCGCCACTTCCACCCGCCTTCTCCAGGCTGGCCTGGTCCAACCTCGCCGCGCAATCCGCCGAACAACTCAGCCTGACCGCCGCGCCGCTGGTTGCCGTATTGATGCTCGGCGCCGGCCCCGGGGATATCGGTGCGCTGGCTGCGTTTCAAACCCTGCCGTTTTTATTGCTGTCCTTGCCGCTCGGCGTGCTGGCGGATCGCTTGCCGCGCCGCCGCCTGATGTTGTGGAGCGAGGCGCTGCGCTGCCTGGCGCTGCTGGGTTTGCTGCTGGTGCTGCACTCGTCCGCACTGAACATTGGCTGGATGGCCGCGCTCGGATTTGCCGGCGCCATCGGCACCGTCGGCTTCAGCGTGGCGGCGCCCGGGCTGGTGCCCTTGCTGGCGCAGCGTGCAGCGCTGGCGCGGGCCAATGCGCGACTGGAGCTGGCGCGCAGCACGGCTTTTGCAGCCGGCCCGGCGGTTGCCGGCGCGCTGGTGTCGTGGGCCGGCGCCACGGCTGCGTTCAGCGTGGCAGTGCTGTTATCAGCCGGTGCGATCGCCATGTTGCTGCGGTTGCCGGAGCTTGCCATTGCCCGCACTCCCACAAGAAAACGGCACCCGTTGCGCGAGATCGCCGAGGGCGCATCGTTCGTCTGGCGCAGCGACTTGCTGCGGCCGGTGGTGGTCACCGGCATGGTCTTCAACAGCGCATGGTTCGCACTGCAGGCGATCTATGTGCCGTATGCGATGCGCGAACTCGGACTGGGAAGCGGCGCCGTCGGTTTCACGCTGGCCTTGTATGGTGCGGGCATGATCGCCGGCGCATTGACGACGGCGCGGGTCATGGCCGTATTGCCGCTGGGCCGGGCCATCCAGATCGGCCCGGTGGCCGGCGTGCTGGCCGCCGCCAGTCTCGCCGCCACGCTGGTCATTCCGCATGCGGCGTTGGCGGGGCTGTGCTTCTTCCTGCTTGGCGCAGGCCCGATGGTATGGACCATCACCACCACCACGCTGCGCCAGAGCATGACGCCCGACGCCATGCTCGGCCGGGTCTCGGCAGTGTTCCTGACGGCCAATGCCGGCGCGCGTCCGGTAGGTGCGGCGCTGGGTGGTCTGGTGGGAAGCCGTTGGGGAACATCCGCTTGCCTGTTGATGGTGCTGGCCGGATTCATCCTGCAGGCGGCGATAATTCTGAGGTCGCGCGTTGCACGGCTGCGGCAATTGCCTGCGGGCGAATCGACATGAGTTGTTGTCGCCGGCGCTCTTGACGATTTTGAACACAGGTAAAGTTGAATCAGGATGATGTAATACTTTTCCACACGGTTCTACACTGGCTGCGTGATCAATCAGTGCAGGATTTCCATGCATCCCTCCATGATTTCCCGCGCCGCGACTTTACTTGCACCCTTGCTCGGCGCATGTGCGCTGAGCGGCTGCGCCAATTTCAGTGAGGTCGTATCGGTCGACGGCGACGACAATTACAACCTCACCGCCACCGGTGTCAGCTACACCATGTCGATGTCGCAGCTGACCAATGCCAGTCGCGAGAAAGCCGTCGCCTGGTGCGCCGGCCAGGACCGCGACATGCAGTTGCGCCAGCAGGCGCGCGGCTGGAATCCGATGCAGGTGGAGCTCGACTTCCGCTGTCTTCCGCGCCAGGCCGGCACGCCGGAGGCAGAGCTGAAGCCGGCGTTGTCGCTGACGCGCTTGCAGATGATTACCAGGTAATTCAGAAGTATTTCAGATTGCCGTGCGCCGCAGGGCCTCAGTGATGAAGTCGATGAAGTGCCGCACGCGCTGCGGCATCTGCTTTCGCTGCGGGTAGTACATGTACAGGCCGCCATAGACACTGTTGAGGCGCGGCAGCAGCGGCACCAGCTTGCCGGCGGCGACTTGCTCGCGCACGGAATAGACCACCAGCTGGCCGATGCCGACACCGGCCTGGACGGCGGCGACTTCCGACTCCATGGTGTTGAAACTCACCACCGCCGGCATGTCCTGAAAGACCGTGGTGCCGTCCACCGTCAGCATCCAGGGCGACAGCCTGCCCGTATTGGGATGACGAAAACCGGTGCAGCGGTGCCGGAGCAACTCGTCCAGGTTCTTCGGCTTGCCGTATTTTTCCAGATACGAAGGCGCTGCGTAGATCTGCAGCACGATGTCGCCCAGGCGCCTCGCGACCAGGTTGCGCTGGGGCTCCTTGCCGGTGCGAAAGCCGACGTCGACGCGCTCCGCCACCAGGTCCGTGAAGCGATCATCGAGCAGGAAATCGAAATGGATGTTCGGATACTGCTCCTGGAATTCCTGGATCAGCGGCATCAGCAAAAGATTGCCCACCGAAGTCGGGGCGCTCACGCGAATCATGCCTTCGGCATCGCGACGGCTGTTGCGCACCTGGTCCAGCGCTTCGTCGAGCAGGCGCAGGCCGGGGTCGGCCAGCTCGGCCAGACGCGCGCCCTCCTCCGTCAGACTGAGCTTGCGCGTGCTGCGATGGAACAGACGTACGCCCAGGTCTTCCTCCAGCTGGCGCACCGCCTTGCTCACGGCCTGCTGCGTCATGCCGGCCTCCACCGCGGCCTGGCTGAAGCTGCCAGCACGCACCACGCCCAGGAAAATAGTCACCACCCTGGCCTTATCCATCGTTCCCGCTCCTCATGCACTCACAACCGTTGGTTGTAAATGAAACACATTGATGCCGTCTAGTGTAACAGCGCGCGCCTGCCTACACTTCGTCCTGCCAACTGCGCAAAACCAAACGCCAGTTCTCATCCGACGATCACCAATTCATCAAGGAGCATCACCATGACACAAGCATCGACAACATCCAAAGTCTGGCTGATCACCGGCGCGTCGCGCGGTTTCGGCGCACTGATCGCCCGTGACGCGCTGCTGCGCGGCGACCGCGTGGTCGCCACTGCACGCAATCCGCAAACCGTCATCGACGCACTCGGCGAGCAGCCCAACCTGCTGGCGCTGAAGCTGGACGTCACCAGCGAAGCCGACGCGCAAACGGCGGCCAGGCAAGCCGTCGCACGCTTTGGCCGCATCGACGTGCTGGTCAACAATGCCGGTTACGGCTTGCTTGGCGGCGTCGAAGAAGCCAGCGCCGATGAGGTCAAGAAGCAATTCGACACCAACGTGTTCGGCCTGTTGCACGTCACACGCGCCGTGTTGCCGACGCTGCGCACGCAGGGCAGCGGCCACGTGATCAACATCTCCTCGATCGGCGGCTATGCATCGCATCAGGGCTGGGGCATCTACTGCGCGACCAAGTTCGCCGTTGAGGCGCTGACCGAAGCGCTGCACGCCGAATTGGCGCCGCTGGGAATCCGTGCCTCGGTGGTGGAGCCGGGCTTCTTCCGCACCGACTTCCTCAATGCCGACTCGGTGGTGTCGACCGCCAACCGCATCGCGCAATATGCCGACAGCGTCGGTGTGATGCGCACCATGATGGCCGGCGCCAACCACAAACAACCGGGCGATCCGGCCAAGCTGGCCACCGCCATCCTGAAACTGGCCGACGACGCCAACCCGCCGCTGCGCCTGGCGCTCGGTTCGGACACCGTGGCCAGGATCCAGCAAAAGAATCAGTCGGTGGACGCCGAACTGCAACAATGGCTGGCGGTATCGACCTCGACCGACCATGACGATGTGGCTGCATGACGCGAGCGATGAAGCGGCCTGAAGCCGGCCCGGTTGTTTGCTATGATCGACGGCAGTCGCCGGTCATGCATGCAGCCTGGCCGGCTTTCTCGCTTTCGAAGGAATCGCCATGACATTCTCTCCTCCCTCCGATCCCGGTCAGCTCGACGACGCCACCCTCGATTTCGCCGCCAAGATGTTCGACCTGGCGCGCCATGGCGAAGCCGATGAGCTCGCGGCTTACCTGGCCAAGGGCTTGCCGCCCAACCTGCGCGACCACAAGGGCGACAGCCTGCTGATGCTGGCGGCGTACCACGGCCATGATGCGGCAGTACGCGTCTTGCTGCAGCACAAGGCCGACGCCGGCTTGCGCAACGACAACGGCCAGACGCCGATTGCGGGCGCGGCATTCAAGGGACATGCGGCGGTGGTCGAGGCCTTGCTCGACGGCGGCGCCGATGTCGAAGGCGCGTCGCCCGACGGCAAGACCGCGCTGATGATTGCGGCGATGTTCAATCGCGTGGAGATCGTGGAGTTGCTGCTGGCGCACGGCGCCAACCTCAATGCGCGCAGCGACGGCGGCGCGACGGCATTGGAAGCGGCGCGCGCCATGGGTGCGCCGGAGACGGCGGCGCTGCTGGAGCGCCGCCTGGCAAGCTGAAGGTGAAGACTAGTTGACTGAACCGTCGGCGTAAGCTTGGACATTGACGGCGTTGCCGTCAGCGTCGAACTCTTCCGCCAGCGCCACCGATTTCAAACCCATGGTCAGCAGGGCGTCGCAAGTATCGTCGAGTTCGATCTGCAGATCGCCGGCGCCGTCGAGCGGCTTCTCGGCGGTGGCGACGACGGTCTCGCCGTTGTAGATATTCACGCGCAACAACACTTCCCCTTCGATATCCACCGGACCCATGACGGCATGGGTCTGCTGCGCATCGACGCCGCTTTCCTGCAGGCCGTGGTCGAGCTCCGACATCATCTGCAGCATGAAGTACTCGGCGATACCGCGCTCCTTGCCGCCGTGGAACAGGTCCTGGTACAGGAAGTGCACGTCGAACTGGCGGCCGTCGGTGACCAGGCAGCGCTGCACCAGCGGCACGACCTTTTCGCTCCAGGCCTGGAAGCGCTGCGCGCGCACCGCGAAGTAGGCGTCCATCGCCGCTTCGTCTTTGGGAATCGTGTAGAACGGATCGTCCGCGGTCTTGAGCGCGAAGCCGAGCAGGAAGCGCAACTCCACCGCCGTGTCGTCGGCGCCGAAGCGGTTGGCCGGCCAGCTGCTCATGCTGCGGTTGATGGCCGGCGTTTCGCTGATCTTCTTGTCGGTCATGGCGGCGTAGGCGTCGCGCACCATGGCTTCCAGATGGCTGTAGGTGATCGCGTCGATTTCGTCGAGGTGGTAGGCGTAGCTGACCAGCACAACCTTGGCGTCGGCGCTTTCGAGCTGGGCTTCCTTGATACTGGCGGTCAGTTCGGTGAAGGCGTCCGCGTCGCGGAAATTCTGCTCCGCGTCGAGCCCGCCGATGGTGCGCACGAACATCGGGATGACGAAGGCGTTGACTTCATAGCTGCGCTCGTTGCGGGTGAAGAAGACCGTCTCGGCGGCTTCTTCGATCTTTTCGCGCAGGTAGGGATAGGCGTCGGCTTCCTGGTCGCGGGCGCGCTCCAGCGCTTCGTACAGCACGTCGTCCTGCTGCTGGCGCAGGCTCTTGGTGATGATGCGGTGCAGGTCGCGTTGCTTGGCCGGCAAGTCGGGCGAGGCTTCGTCCTCGGTCGCCAGTTCAACCGCCAGGTTGGCCAGCTTGTCGACCAGTGCTTCGTCGAGATCGTATTCGGCCGGCACCACGGAAGGAGCGGAAGAGGGGGCGGCTTTGCCGGCGGGGCGCTTGCTTTTGGACATGGCTGGAATGCTGGTGGAGAGAAGAGGCGGACATTGTAACAAGTCCGCCTCCCTCCGCCATCAGACCGCCTTCTTGCCCGAGGTGCGCGCCAGGAACACCAGCCCGGCGGCGATCACCGAGGCCACCGCCAATGCATACAAGCCGCCCTGGATCGAACCAGTCTTTTGCTCCAGGTAACCGAAGGTGGCCGGCGCGAAGAAGCCGCCGAGGTTGCCGATGGAATTGACCAGCGCGATCACGGCGGCGGCGATGCGTGCGTCCAGATAGGCTTGCGGGATCGGCCAGAACAGCGACGAGGCCGCCTTGAAGCCGATGCCGGCGAAACAGATCGCGACGAAGGCAAACACCGGGCCGCCGGTGGTCGAGGCGAACATGCCCGCCGCGGCGATGATCAGCGTCGCGGCCACCCACGCCTGCTGATGGCGGAAGCGCGCCGCCAGGCTGGCGAAGATGTACATCGCAACGATCGAGATGATCCACGGAATCGAGTTGAACAGGCCGACCTGGAAGTCGTTGAAGTGGCCCATCTTCTTGATGATGCTGGGCAGCCAGAAGGTGGCGCCGTAAATGGTCAGCTGGATGGCGAAGTAGATGAAGCAGAACAGCAGTATCTGCGGGTCCTTGAGCAGGCTCCACGACGATACGTGCACCGGCTTGCTGGCCTGGCGCTCGCGTTGTTCGTGCGCGATGATGGTGGCCAGGCTGTTGCGCTCGTCGTCGCTGAGCCAGGTGGCGTCCTGCGGGCGCGAATCGAGACGGCGCCAGACCACAAAGCACAGCAGCACCGAGGCCAGGCCTTCGATGATGAACATCCATTGCCAGCCATGCAGGCCGCCACCCTCGATCTGCAGCAGCGCACCGGAGATCGGACCGGACAGGATCGACGCAATCGCCGAGCCGCTCAGGAACACCGCCATCGCCTTGCCGCGTTCGCTGTTGGGTAGCCATTGCGTGAAGTAGTACACCACGCCCGGGAAGAAGCCGGCCTCGGCCACGCCCAGCAAAAAGCGCAGGATGTAGAACGAGGTCTCGTTGTGGACGAAGGCCATCGACGTCGCCACCACGCCCCAGGTCAGCATGATGCGCGTCAGCCAGGCCTTGGCGCCGAACTTCTGCAGCAGCATGTTGGACGGCACTTCGAAGATGGCGTAACCGATGAAGAACAATCCCGCGCCGAGGCCGAACGCCGCCGATCCGATGCCGAGATCGGTCGCCAGGTGCGAGCGCACGAAACCGATGTTGACGCGGTCGATGTAGTTGGCGATGAACATGATCACGAACAACGGCAGGATGCGCCATTTGACCTTGTCGATGGCGCTGGCCAGCGGGCCGCTTGCGGGGCCGTCGGGATGGGCGGCGTAGGCCGCGATGTTTTGCTTATTTGCGTGATCGCTCACTGCTGTCTCCTTGAGGTTGTCGCTGCGGCCGTCGTTGCGGCCCGTGCGATCTTTATTGCGATTTTTATTGTTGTGGTGCTTGTTGAGATGTACCTGTCAGCGGACCAGGCAGGGTTTCTTGTTATCGAACTTCCAGCCCGGGATCAGGTATTGCATGGCGATGGCGTCGTCGCGCGCGCCCAGGCCCCTGGTTTTGTAGAGCGCGTTGGCCGCCATTACCTGCTCCATGTCGATCTCGACGCCGAGGCCCGGCGCGGTCGGCACGTCGACCATGCCACCGACGATCCTGAACGGTTCGCGCGTCAGACGCTGGCCGTCCTGCCAGATCCAGTGCGTGTCGATGGCGGTGATCTTGCCCGGCGCGGCGGCCGCCACCTGGGTGAACATCGCCAGCGAAATGTCGAAGTGGTTGTTGGAATGCGAACCCCAGGTCAGGCCCCACTCATTGCACAGTTGCGCCACGCGGATCGAGCCCTGCATGGTCCAGAAGTGCGGGTCTGCCAACGGGATGTCGACCGATTGCAGCTGGATCGCGTGGCCCATTTCGCGCCAGTCGGTGGCGATCATGTTGGTGGCGGTCTGCAGGCCGGTGGCGCGGCGGAATTCGGCCATCACTTCGCGGCCGGAATAACCGTTCTCCGCGCCGCAGGGATCCTCGGCGTAGGCCAGCACGTCGTGCTGGTCGCGGCACAGGCGGATTGCGTCTTTCAGCAACCAGCCGCCGTTGGGATCGAGCGTGATGCGCGCCTGTGGGAAGCGTTCATGCAGCGCGGCGACGGCCTCGATTTCATCCTCGCCGCGCAGCACGCCGCCCTTGAGCTTGAAGTCGTTGAAACCATAGCGCCGATAGGCCGCCTCGGCCAGCCGCACGATGGCGTTAGCGTCCATGGCTTTCTCATGGCGCAGGCGCTGCCAGTCGTCGGCATTGTCGGGTTCGCTGTGATAGTCGAGGTCGGTGGCGTGGCGGTCGCCGACGTAGAACAGGTAGCCCAGCATTTCCACCTTGTCGCGCTGCTGGCCTTCGCCGAGCAAGGCCGCGACCGGCACGCCGAGGAATTTGCCGAGCAGGTCGAGCAGCGCCGCCTCCACCGCCGTGACGGCGTGGATGGTGATGCGCAGGTCGAAGGTCTGCAAGCCGCGGCCACCGGCGTCGCGGTCGCTGAAGGTCCGGCGCATGCGGTTGAGCACGGCGTTGTAGTGGGCGATGGATTGGCCGACGACCAGTTCGCGCGCGTCTTCCAGGGTCTGGCGAATGCGTTCGCCGCCCGGCACTTCACCGACGCCGGTGTTGCCGGCGCTGTCGGTCAGGATGACGATGTTGCGCGTGAAATAAGGACCGTGCGCGCCGCTCAGGTTGAGCAGCATGCCGTCGCGACCGGCGACCGGGATGACTTGCATCTCGGTCACGACAGGTGCGGAAGAGCGGGAAGAATTCAGTGATGCGTTCGGCAGAGAAGACATGGTGGGCCTTGTACGGTGATCGATGGGTACACGAAATTGGTACCGCTACCAATTCCGATTGATGCAAATGGTAGCGGTACCGTTTTTGGCTGTCAATCGGTTTACCGCCATGTTGTCAGATGGCAAACAAAGGGGAGAAGGTGAGCAGGAAGATGAGCGCCGCCGCCGCGCTCAGACGCTCTGCCGTTCGATGATGGTGAAGCCGATGTCCTGCACGCGTTCCGGCACCTCCCGGCCTTCGGCGCGCTCGATGATGAAGCGCGCGGCGGTCTTGCCGATGCCGGTGCCGTCGATGCGCACGGTGGTCAGTTGCGGATGCAGGTCGCGCGAGAAGCTGAGGTCGCCGAAACCCATCACCGCCAGCTGCGACGGGATCGCGACGCCGCGCACCTGGGCTTCGATCATGACGCCCATGGCGAGGATGTCCGAGCTGCAGAACACGCCGTCGATGGCGCCGTCCTGCCCCAGCAGATCGGCCAGGCCGGTGCGGCCGCTGCCCAGCGTGGTCGGCGCCGGCACCATGCATTGTGGTACTTCCTTACGACCGGCCACGGCCATGCCGAGCCGCACGGCTTCATCGGAGAACGCCCGCGCGCGCCGCCGGCTGCGCTCGTCGACGCCGGCGATCACGGCCACGCGGCGGCGGCCGGCGGCGTGCAGGTGCTGCGCCACGGCGACGCCGATGCGTTCATGCGAAAAACCGACCAGCATGTCGATCGGCGTGGGCGTCAGGTCCCAGGTTTCCACCACCGGGATGCCGCTGGCCAGCAGGCGCTTGCGCGACTCGGCCGAGCGCATGATGCCGGTCAGCACCACGCCGTCGGGACGGCGGCCGATGATGGCTTCAAGCAAGGCGTCTTCGCGTGAGTTCTCGTAGCCGCTCTGGCCCAACATGAGCTGGTAGCCGGCGTCGGCCAGCGCTTCGGTCAGCGACTGCACGGTCTCGAGGAAAATCGGCCCGACGATGGTCGGCACCACGGCGGCGACCAGGCGGCTTTTCTTGGAAGCCAGGCCGCCGGCCAGCAGGTTGGGCACGTAACCGGTACGCTCGACGGCTTCGCGCACTTTTTTCAGGACGGTTTCGGACACCGCGTCCGGCGTATTGAGCGCACGCGAGGCGGTGATCGGCGCCACGCCGGCCAGCCTGGCGACGTCGCGCAGGGTCAGCCCGGCGCCCTTGCGGCCCTTGCGCACGACAGGTGCAGGGGCGGTCATCGGAACGTCAGGTGAAGGTGTTGCAATGGCGGGAATCGAAGGCTTCGTCATGGCGCGATTTTAGCATCGTCAAAATGGTACCGATACCACCCGACCACGGGAATGGCGTTGCGCCATCGCCAGATTCGCGTAAGCTCCCCTTTGCCCATTGATGAACTGACTACCCGGAAATCCCTTGCGACTATTTCTGCTTTGCTCACTCGTGGCGCTGTCCGGAACCGCTTGCATCGACGCCGACGCGCAAACCACCGCCGGCGAGCCCGATATCAGCGTCGTCATGACCCACGCCAAAGGCTACCCGCAGTTTGCAGTGACGGCGAAGATGACCACGAATGCCGACATCGCACGCAACTGGAAAGTGCTGACCGACTACGACCGGCTGGCCGAATTCGTCCCCAACCTGTCGCGTTCGCAAGTCACCTCGCGCGAAGGCAATGAGCGTGTCGTCACCCAACACGGTTTCGCCCAATTCCTGTTCCTCCGGCAAAACATCGATCTGATGCTGCACGTCACCGAGCAAGCGATGGAGGCCATCGACATCCGCCTGGTCAGCGGCAACATGCGCGAATACCAGGCGCGCTGGGAATTGCAGTCATTGCAGGCGCAACAGCCGGGAGACGACGGCCGGACCCGCGTTTCCTACGCCGGCATCATTGCGCCCGACTTTTATGTGCCGACGCTGTTTGGCGCAACACTGATGAAGCGGGACCTGCGCAACATGCTCAACGCGGTGAAGGCCGAAATAGAAAAGCGGCCCTGAGGCCGCTTTCACTATCGTGATCGAGAACCGATCGTCTCAGACTATCCCGAGTATCGAATAGCCGCCGTCGCACAAGGCGTCGTAACAACGCGTGCAGTGATCGCAGAACAGGTGCGAGCGTTTGACCTGATGCCGGCGCAGCACCAGCTGGAGCGCGACGCCTTCGCAATGCGGGCATGTCTCACGCATGGTGCCGACCGGGATCGGATCAGGCGCGAGGAACATGCCGTTGTCGAGCACCATGCCGTCCACCACTTCGCGCGGATCGATTTCCAGCAGCGTGATGTCGAGGCGCTCGCGTCGGCGGTGCGGCCGGGGAGGGAGATTGACGCCGATGGCGCTGGTGTAGATGGATGAACGGTCTTCCGTTGCGACAGATGCAGGACTCATTACTGTGCTCCTTTTGGTCGACAGATAAGTGCGCTGTTTTCGCTTGCTGTGATGACTAGCTGTTTTTCTGGTGGAATACCCAATCTAGTAAAGATATGAGGCAAGCGCAAGGAAGGATGGAGAATAGTTTCTCGAGTCTTGATTTGTTCATAACAACATCAGTAGAAATTCTCTGGCGTGTCCGAAAAATTGATTTTTATCACGCAACATACAACGACGGATATTGCATTTATTCATCAATTTTTCCGAGAAATTCTTGAGCAAACTCTTCCTGCACGGCATTATCTGGTCGCGCGAACGACAGACTTGCATCCGAGCGGTGCAAGGAAACAAACATTCGTCCGACGACAGCAATAAAAAATCTGTGACGAAAATTACGCCATGACCTTCGTAGACTCACGCTGCAGCCATCGCCCTTTTCGTCCCGCATTCATCAGGGGAAAACACATGCAGCGCACTGCAGCAACAGCGTCGTCTTCACAGGCGAAGGCAGGCTTGCCGGAAAGAATATTTGACCCTTGCCTCGCATGGAGCAACCTCCGTGTTTTCTTGTCTTCGCTCTTGCTTTGCCTTGTGACCGCCTTCGCCCATGCCATGATCAACTTCGTGCGCGCCATCCTGCGAGCCTGGCTTTTACCTGCGATATTTCTGGTTGCCCTGGCGGGCGTGATCCCCAGCGCCAGTGCCGCCGGCTTCACCTTCCTGCACGCGGGCAACTTCATGTGCCCGCAAGAATACGCACGCATGCTGGAACACATTCTGGATGCCGAGACACCGAAAGAACGGGATGCCATGGTCATCGCTGCCGTGTTCTCGGGTTCATGCACCGGAGCTTCGGCAGTGGCGATCGAAATTGCCGATGTCGAACATCGGCGCAGTCCCAAGGGCAACGGCTATTCCTGCTTCCATCTGTACGACGAAAAAGGTCCGATGAACTGCGCCCTCAATCAGTATGTGACGGATATCGAAACCGAGATCGCACAACGCAGCGGCGACTACCGGATCTTGGGCGAAGGGCCCGGCGGGATCAAGGTAAGTTGCCTCGAAGGAGGCACGGTATCGATGCAAAAAACTTCTGGCGGATGGGAAAGGTTTTCCATGATTTTTCCGAAACAGATGGAATTGCCCACGGCAGTTTCCACTGATCGGGAAACTGCCCTACGTGAAGGATGCAGAGGGTTTGACTACCGCTAGTCCGTCCGTGCGCTGACGGTGCGTTTGACCAGCAACGAAATGCTGAAGCAAATCACGAAGTAGACCGCACCCGCGAAAAACAGCAACTCGATGATGCGGCCGTCGCGTTCACCGATGCTGTAGGCGCGGCCGAAGAAATCCGCCAGCGCGCTGACGTACACCAGCGACGTGTCCTGAAACAAAATGATGCCCTGCGTCAGCAGCAGCGGCACCATGTTGCGGAACGCCTGCGGCAGGATGATCAGGCGCATCGTCTGCGTGTAAGTCAGCCCCAGCGCGAACGCCGCAGCCAACTGGCCGCGCGCCACGCTCTTGATGCCGGCGCGGATGATTTCGGAGTAATAGGCCGCCTCGAACAAGGAGAAGGCAACCAGCGCCGAAATCATGCGCAAGTCGTTCGACGCCGACAAATGGAACACCTTCTGCAGCAACTGCGGCACGATCAGGAAGAACCACAGCAACACCATCACCAGCGGGATCGAACGGAACAGGTTGACGTAGCCGCTGGCGAACCACTGCAACGGCTTCGACGACGACAGCCGCATCATCGCCAGCAGCGTGCCCCAGACGATGCCGAACGCGATGGCGGTGGCGGTGATCTGCAGCGAGATCGCCATGCCGTGACCGAGCACCTGAACCGCTGCCGGCGTGATGGAACTGAAATCGAACTGATAGCTCATGGCCGCGCGCCCTCTCTATTTTCCGCCGCCGAAACCCGGCAGGGCGACGCGCCCTTCGAGCCGGCGCATCAGTGTCATGACCGTGATGTTGATCAGCATGTAGGTCAGCGTGACGGCGATGAAGGCTTCATACGGCTGCGCGGTGTAATCAACCAGTTGCCGTCCCTGCGCGGCGAGCTCCAGCAAGCCGATGGTGGAGGCCACCGCCGAGTTCTTGAAGATGTTCAGGAACTCCGACGTCAGCGGCGGCAGGATGATGCGAAACGACATCGGCAACAGTACATAGCGGTAGGTCTGCGCCAGCGTGAAGCCGATCGCCAAGCCGGCGTTCTTTTGCCCCGGCGGCAAGGCGCCAATGCCCGATCGCACCTGTTCGCACACGCGCGCAGCAGTGAAGAAACCCAGGCACAGCATGGCGGTGGTGAACTGTTGCGCCAGCGGGCTCATGCTCTTGATGTCGTCGCCGATGCCGAAGGGCAGCACCTCGGGCATGGCGAAATACCAGATGAAGACTTGCACCAGCAGCGGCACATTGCGGAACAGTTCGACGTAAGTCGCGGCGGCGCCGCGCAGCCAGCGATTGGGCAGCGTACGCATGATGCCCAGCACCGTGCCCAGCGCCAGGGCGAGGCACCAGGCCGACAGGCCGAGCGCCAGTGTCACCGACAAACCCGACAGCAGCCAGTTGGCGTAGGTCTGGTTGTCGGCAGCCTGGTGGAGGAAGACGCTCCAGTTCCAGCGGTAGTCCATGCAATGCTCTCAGGATGAGGGATGAGATGCGCGCGGCGCTCAGGCCGGGGGCGGTTCAGGGAAAGGCAGCGAGGCCTGGCCTTCGGCGCGCATGCCGAAGACGTTGAGCGTCATCGCCACCAGTGCGTAGTAGCCGAGCAGTCCGATCAGGTTGACCACTACCTTGATGCCGAACAGCTCCAGTGCGCGCGCATAGGTTGCATCGGTCACGCGCTTGCGTCTGCCGAGTTCGGTGGCGAAGGACCAGATCACGTGTTCGTCCTCCAGCGCGAACACCGGCGTCTCGCCTTGCCGGATCTGCTCGGCAACGTCCGCCGACAGGCCGGCGTCGACCGCGATCGGCAGGTGGATGTACCACTCCGCCTGCGACTGCCATTGCTGCGCCGTGGCCAGGATCGCCAGCTCGGACAGACGCAGCGGCAGCCCGGTTTCATAGCGGCAGTAGGCGCCCAGCTTTTGCGCCAGCTGGCCGAATTCGGGGCTGTGGATCCAGCTTACGAAAGGCCCGTTGAGATTGCCGCGCGGGCCCGACAGGATGTCGTCAAGCAGCGCTTTCTGTTCCGGCGTGGCGTGGGCTGCGTCAAATACGGGCAGGCGTGGTTGGCTCATGTGGTTGCTCCGGGATGGATAAAAGCGTCCAGCTTAATCCATTGGTTTATCGCTTGGATTCGCGTACAGCTTTTTGACGTCTTCCGGCATCGGGAAATTGAAGCTGATGTTCTTCGGCGGAATCGGGAAGGTGAACCACTTCGCGTACATGCGGTTGATCTCGCCGCTCTTCATCAACCCGCTTAATGCGCCGTCCACCAGCTGCTTGAATTGCGGGTCGTCCTTGCGCACCATGAAGCCGTAAGGTTCGGCGCCGAACGGCGTGCCGGTCAGCAGCCAATCGTTGGGCTTTTGCGCGGTGGTGCGCGCGCCGGCCAACAGGATGTCGTCCATCACGTAGGCGGCGACGCGGCCCGATTGCAGGATCAGGAAAGCTTCGCCGTAATCCTTGGCGCTCTGGATCTGCATGTTCATTTTGCGACGCTCATTGAGCGTGCGCAGCAGGCGTTCCGAGGTTGTGCCGGCGTTGGTCACGACGGCCTTGCCGGCGAGGTCGGGGAAGTCCTTGATGCCGCTGTCCTTGCGCGTCAGGATGCGGCTGCTGGCGACGAAGAAGGTGGTGTTGAAGGAGACCTGCTGCCAGCGATCCTTGAGGTTGCTGGTGACGCCGCATTCGAGATCGATGGTGCCGTTCTGCAGCAGCGGCGTGCGGTTCTGCGAAGTCACCGGGATCATGCGCACTTCCAGGTTGGGCAGGTTCAGTTTCGCCTTGACCGCGTCGATGGCCTTGTTGCACAGGTCTTGCGAATAGCCGACCACTTTCTGGTTTTCATCGTAATAGGAAAACGGAATCGAGCTGGTGCGGTGGCCGATGGCGATGACGTTGCCGTCCTTGATCTTTTGCAGCGTCGGGCCGAGGCCGGCGTCGGCGGCGTGCACGGCGCCCGCACAGGCCAGCGTGGATAGCAATGCAAGCAGCGGGTAAGTAAATCGTTTCATGGCGCTTCCTCTCCTGAAGATGTAGATGGGTGCTGCTTGAATGTTTGTTGTTGATTTATGCGAGTGCTGCATCGACGGCCGGAACCAGCCGCTCGACCATGGCGTCGATGTCGGCGGCGGTGCTGATGAACGGCGGCGCGATCAGGATGTGGTCGCCCTGGCGGCCGTCGACGGTGCCGCCCATCGGATACACCAGCAGGCCGCGTTGCATGGCTTCGCTTTTGACCCGGCTGTGCGTGCGGCGCGCCGGATCGAGCGGCTGCTTGCTGTCGCGGTCGGCCACCAGTTCGACGCCGACGAACAGGCCGCGGCCGCGCACGTCACCCACATTCGGATGATTGGCGAAAACTTCGCGCAGGCGGGCGCGCAGTTGTTCGCCGCGCGCCTGCACGTTCAGCAGCAGCTGCTCTTCGCGGATCGTTTGTTGCACGGCAAGCGCGGCGGCGCAGGCGGTGGCGTGGCCGATGTAGGTGTGGCCGTGCTGGAAGAAGCCGCTGCCGCCGACCACCGTGTTGTAGATGCGGTCGCTGGCGATCATCGCGCCGATCGGCTGGTAGCCGGCGCCGAGGCCCTTGGCGATGACCAGGATGTCGGGCGCGATGCCGTCTTCGGCGCAGGCGTACAGATGGCCGGTGCGGCCCATGCCGGACATCACTTCATCGAGGATCAGCAGGACGCCGTACTTGTCGCAGACGGCGCGGATCTTCTTGAAATAATCTCCCACCGGCGGCACTGCGCCGGCGGTGGCGCCGACCACCGTCTCGGCGACGAAGGCGGCGACCGCATCGGCCCCGAGTTCAAGGATTTTGGCTTCCAGTTCGTCGGCCAGGCGTTGCACGTACTGCGCGTCGGACTCACCGCTCAGCTGTTCGCGATAGGCATAGCACGGCGCCACGTGATGCGAAGGCGTCAGCAGCGGCAGGAAGGCCTCGCGACGCCAGGCGTTGCCGCCGATGGCCAGTGCGCCGAGCGTGTTGCCATGATAGCTCTGGCGGCGCGCGATGAAGTGGCGACGCTGTTTTTGTCCGCTCTCGACGAAGTACTGGCGCGCCAGCTTGAGCGCCGCTTCCACCGCCTCCGAACCACCCGACAGGAAGTACACGTGATTCAGGTCGCCCGGCGCCGAGGCGCTCAGTTCGTCGGCCAGTTGCTCCGCGACTTCAGTGGTGAAGAACGAGGTGTGCGCATAGGCCAGCTCGTCGACTTGCTTGTGGATCGCCGCCAGCACGCGCGGATGGCCGTGGCCGAGGCAGGACACTGCAGCGCCGCCGCAGGCGTCGAGGTAGCGCTTGCCCTTGCTGTCGATCAGCTCGATGCCCTGGCCTGCTGCTGCGACCGGCAGGTTCATTTTCGGATAGCGGTGGAAGACGTGTGTCATGGAGCTGGTCCCGTACGGAAATCAAGTTGGGGCCAACTATAAATTGAAAGAAATGCTTTTGCAACGTTTGTTGCACAAATATTTTATAGTGCATTTTTTGGTGCATTGCAGTGTAAGCACGCACCAAATAGGCTCAGTGCCGGGCTTGACGGCGAACAATGCACAAAGAACGCCCCGGCGCATACAGGAGCGATTAGCAGGACGATCGGCAGAACGGCGGGACGACCGGAGAGGAGGAAATTATTGCTGCAACAGTTGTTGCGGCAGACATTGCAGCAGATGTTGCAGCGTCAGCCCGACGGGCAAACTTACTTGCCGCCAGCCCTGACGTAGGCGCCGCTCTGGTACAGCTCTTCTTCGGCGTGCTCGAGGCGCTTGACGGCCTTGTCGTCGTCGAGCGAGATCACCAGTTCGATCAGGCTCTCCGCCACCGCAACGGCGGCCGCCATCGACGGGAAAAAAGACGGGCTGTCATGCGAGAACAGGATGGTGTGGTCGGCCTGCAGCGCGATCGGCGCCACCGCGCTGTCGGTCAGCGCGATCAGTTTGCTGCCGGCGCGCTTGGCGGCGTCGGCCACCTGCACCGCTTCGATCGAATACGGCGCGAAGCTGATGACGATGGTGGCGTCCTGCGGCGCCACCGCGCGCAACTCCATCGCCAGCGAACCGGCGGTGCCCTTGATCAGCGTGACGCTGGGACGGAACAGGCGGTACAGGTACTCCAGCATGAAGGCCACCGAATAGGCGGCGCGGAAGCCGGCGATATGCACGTGGCGCGCCTTGGTCAGCGTGCGTGCGGCGCGCAGCAACTCGTCGGCGTTCTTCGGCTCGGAGGCGTCGAGATTGGCGCGCTGGGCCTGGAAAATTTCGGCGATCAGGATGTCGCTGTTGTTGCGCTTGACCAGGCTTTGCGCCTTGTAGGCGTAGGCCTTGGGCGTGACTGCCAGGCGCTCGACGAACAGCGCGCGCAACTCGCCCCAGCCGGGGAAGCCGAGATATTGCGACAGCCGCACCAGTGTCGACGGTTGCACGCCGGCGCGCGTGGCGACCGCGCGCATGGTCGACACCGCCACCTCGCCGGGATTGTCGAGCAGGAAGGCGGCGCCGGCCTGGAACTGCGGACGCATGTCGGCATAGTTGGCGCGGATCAGGGCGTCGAGTTCGGCGAAGTTGGCCGGGGTGTCGGCGTTGGCAGCTGTGGAATCCGTCATGGCGGGCGTTTGCATGTGGAAGTGAATCAGGGAGGCTGCATTGTTTCACAAATTGCAGCGGCGCAGGCGCGTGCAACATTGGTTTCATTTCCGGCTTCCGCCTACCGTGAGGGATGACATTTGGAATAAGAATTGTTATCATCTAGAAATAAGTCTAGTCAAAACCCGAATAATTCACAGGCTTACTCCAGATACCCAGCTCCCGATTCTTATCGTTGCCAGGCACAGGACCGCGATAACTTAGAGGGAATCCACCATGTCATACCGCTCGTTCGACGCGCGGCCGACGGCTGTTTCAGCCGCCGTGGCCGCCGCCTTGTTTTGCATCGCCCACACCGCGTCTGCGCAGGAAGCAGCCGGCAACGCCGGCGCCCTGCCGGAAGTCAACGTCACCGCCACTACCGACCAGACCGCCACCGGCCCGGTCAGCGGCTTCGTCGCCAAGAAGACCCTGACCGGCAGCAAGACCGAAACACCCTTGCTGGAAACGCCGCAATCCGTGTCCGTCGTGACGCGTGATGAAATGAACACGCGCGGCGCCCAAAACCTGATCGATGCGCTGGCCTATACCCCCGGCGTCGGTGCGCCCTACCCCGACCCCAACGGCGACTGGCAGTACATCCGCGGCTTCTTCGCCTCGCAGTATCTGGACGGCCTGCGCGTCGTCTATTCGGGCGGCGGCGGCGCCGTCACCATGCGTACCGAAACCTGGGGCCTGGAGCGCGTTGAGGTATTGCGCGGCCCGGCTTCGGTGCTGTACGGCACCAACGCGCCGGGCGGCATCGCCAACTCGGTCAGCAAGCGCCCCACTGCGGAGCCGGTCCGCGAACTGCAGGTGCAATACGGCAGCTTCGACCGCAAACAGGCCGCCTTCGACATCGGCGGCGCCATCGATGAAGACGGCAAGCTGAGCTATCGTCTCAACGGCCTCATCCGCGACGCCGGCACCAGCGTCGACGGCGTCAAGAACAACCGCCGCTACTTCGCTCCCGCGATCACCTGGCGGCCTTCCGCCGACACCAGCTTCACGCTGCTGGCGCATTACCTGAGCGAGGACCTGAGTCCGCGCAATTTCATGCCGTCCAAGGGCACGCTGTTTGTGAATCCCCTCGGACAGATTGCGCGCAACCGCAATCTCGGCGAACCTGATTACAACATCTACACGCGCGAACAACACGCGGTCGGCTATGCCTTCGAGCATCGCTTCAACGACCAGCTGACGCTGCGCCAGAATTTCCGTTTCGCCGACATCAACGCCTACTCGCGCGCGATCTCGCCGACCAGTTTCGCCAACCTGCAAGCCGACAATCGCACCGTGCTGCGTTCAGCGTCGCAAGCCTGGCGCCAAAGCCAGACCACCAACGTCGACACCCATCTGGAAGCGAAATTCGACACCGGCCCGGTCAAGCACACCAGCCTGGTCGGCTTCGACTATTCGCAGTATGAAGAAGACACGCGTTCGGCCAGCGCCTCGGCCAGATCGATCGACATTTTCAATCCGGTGTACGGCACCCAGCCGACCTCGGCGTACACCTTTGCAACACCAACGCTGCAAAAGCAGGAACGCCCGGGTGTCTACCTGCAAGACCAGGCTGCCCTGGGCAACTGGCGCTTCACGCTGGCGGGCCGCTATGAACAGGCGCGCACCAGCACCCGCAACCAAAGCACCCTTGCCACCACGGCCAAGCTGGAGGACAGCGCGTTCACCAAACGCCTGGCCGCCCTGTACCTGTTCGACAATGGCGTCGCGCCCTACGTGAGCTATTCGGAATCCTTCGAACCGACCAGCGGCACCGACTTCTTCGGCAAGCCGTTCATCCCGACCAAGGGCGTGCTGTATGAAACCGGCGTGCGCTATCAGCCGAAGGCGTACAACGCGATGTTTTCCGCTGCGGTGTTCCAGCAAAAGCAGAAGAACAACACCATGACCGATCCGGATCCGACGCACGTCTGCGCCGGCGGCACGCAATGCTCGGTGCAGACCGGTGAGCTGCGCACCCAGGGCGTCGAACTGGAAGCCAAGCTGACGCTGGAAAGCGGCGTCAACCTGACGGCCGCCTACGCTTACACTGCCGGCAAATACCTGAAGGCCAGCGCGCCGGCGCAGGACAAGGCGCCGACCTCGCTGGCGCCGCATACGGCGTCGGTATGGGCCGACTATGAAGTCAAGAACGGTCCGTTGCATGGTCTTGGCTTCGGCGCCGGTGCGCGCTACACCGGCAAAATGTGGCTCGACGCCGGCAACACGCAAAAGATCGCGTCGTTCACCCTGGTCGATGCGATGTTGCGTTACGACCTGGCGAAGATGGATCCCAAGCTCAAGGGTGCGCGCCTGGCCTTCAACATCCAAAACCTGTTCGACAAAGTGTATTACCCCGGCATCTGTTCCACCACTTACTGCCTGTACGGCGAAGGCCGCACCGCGACGGCAACGCTGTCGTATGGCTGGTAATCGTACGGAGCCGACGCCCTCTCATCATCAAGTAAAGAAATGAACCTGAATCCCTCCCTTCGTTATCGCCTCGCCGTCGCCTCGCGCGCACTGGCCGCCATTGGGGGCGGTTACGCGCTGTCCGCCGCAGCAGCCGCCCTGCTTGCCGTGGTGTTGCCGATGGCGCCGGCCGAAGCGGTGATCACCGCCACGCTGTTGTCGTTCATCGTGTTCTGCTGCGCGGTGCTGTGGGTGTTCGCGGCGCGCACGGCGTGGCGCGCGTGGGGTGGGATCGTGGCGCCGGGCTTGTTGCTCGGCGCGGGTTTATTGATACAGCGGAGCATGTCATGAGAGAAGGGTTCCGCCAGTCGATGGCATGGCTGCACACCTGGTCCGGCCTGCTGGTGTGCTGGGTGCTGTTCCTGGTGTTCTGCGCCGGTACCGCATCCTACTTCCGCGAAGAAATCACGCTGTGGATGAAGCCCGAACTGCACGCTTCGCACAGCGCGCCCATCACCAACGCCCAGGCCGCGCAAACTGCGCTGACGGCCTTGCAAAGCAAGGCGCCGGATGCCTCGCGCTGGTTCATCACGCTGCCGGCCGAACGCAGCACGGCGCTGCGCATCGGCTGGATCAATCCGCCGCCCAAGGACGCGCCGCCGAAGACGCGCGGCAAGTTCACCAGCCAGATCATCGATCCGCTCACCGGTGAAAAAATGCCCGACGTGCGCGACACGCGCGGCGGCGAATTCCTCTACCGCCTGCACTTCGACCTGCATTACATGCCGGCGTTATGGGCGCGCTGGATCGTCGGCTTCTGCGCCATGTTCATGCTGGTGGCGATCGTCAGCGGCGTGATCACGCACAAGCGCATCTTCAAGGACTTCTTCACTTTCCGTCCGAAGAAAGGCCAGCGCTCCTGGCTCGATGCGCATAACGCCACCGCCGTGCTGGCCCTTCCCTACCACTTGATGATTACCTACACCGGCCTGGTCACGCTGGTGTTCATGTACATGCCGTGGGGCATCCAGACGGCATACAAGGGCAACCAGGAAAGCTTCTTCGCCGACGTCTTCCCGAGCGCCAAGAACGGCAAACCAGCCGGCAAGCCGATGCCGCTGACACCGCTGCAGCCGCTGCTGGCGCAAGCCGAGCAGCGCTGGAACGGCATCCCTGCGGTGGGCATCACGATCAATCATCCGGGCGACGCCAACGCCACCATCCAGATCCGCCGCCAGGAAGAAAAAGGCCTGAACTACATCCAGCCGAGCGTGCAATTCAATGGCGTCACCGGCGCGCTGGTCAGCGCCGACAACGAAGACATCGGCGGCGCCAACGCCACCCGCGGCGTGCTGTACGGCCTGCACATCGGCCACTTCGCCAACCCGCTGCTGCGCGTGCTGTTCTTCCTGTGCGGCCTGTCGGGCTGCGCCATGGTCGCCACGGGCGCGTTGCTGTGGGCGGTCAAGACGCGCCAGGGATACGCCAGGAAACTCGCCGCAGGCGGGCGCGTCGGTTTCGGCCTGCGCCTGGTGGAAGCGCTCAACATCGGCGCCATCGCCGGCCTGCCGATCGCCTTCGCCGCCTACTTCTGGGCCAACCGCCTGCTGCCGGTGGCGATGCCCAAGCGGCCCGACGCCGAGATCAGCTGGTTCTTCATTGCCTGGGGCGTGGCCGCCGTACTGGCGCAGATCCGTCCCGACCGCCGCATGTGGCAATGGCAATTGTGGACGGGCGCCCTGCTCTTCATGGGCATCCCGCTGCTCAACGTCTTCACCACCTCGTCGCACCTGGGCGTGACGCTGTTCATGGCGCAGGGTCCGTGGTCGGTGGCCGGCTTCGATCTGACGGTCTTGGCGCTGGGGATCGGGCTGGCGCTCGCGGCGTGGCATCTGGGCCGCAAGAAAAAAAAGGCCGGCAAGAAAACCGGCAAGCAACGTCCGCAGGAGACCTCCGAGGCCACCCTGCAGGAGGCCGCATGATGGGCTTGATTGACGTGATCCCGCTGCCCTTCCTGGCGACGCTGGCGCTGACCTATAGCGCCTGGGTGGCGCTCAGCCTGGCGATGGACCGCCACTACGCCGACATCAATGGCCGCGGCGCCGAACCGAGCGCCGTATCGCGCAAGCGCGGCCGCTGGCTCGGCACGCTGGCGCTGACGGCGGCCTTCGCGGTGTGCGTGCGCGACAGCGGCTGGGGCATCGGCCCGGTGGCCTGGCTGGGCACCATGACCGTCGCTGCGCTGCTGCTGGTGCTGCAGCTGTGCTACGCGCCGAAGTCGGTGCTGCGCACCGGCAAGCCGGTGTTGTGGCTGGCGTTGCTGCTCACGCTGGCGACCGGCCTGCTGTAACTCCTTCCCACGGATTTTCTCAAGCCGGCGTCGCAGCGCCGGTATCCTCCGCGCGCTGCCGTCCCAGCCACACCACCTGCAGCGTCACCCCCACCAAAAACACCAGCACCAGCGCGCCGGTCAGCATCTTCAGCAGCGGGTCTTCCGCATTGGCAAAGAACGGCGCGCCGACCGGCAGGCGCGTGCCGGTTTCGGTCAGCGCCGGGATGAAATGGAACAGCAGCGTGGCCGAGTACGCCACCATTTCGACGTAGGCGCTGCGGCGGCCGAACCAGGTGGTTTGAATTGCGGCACGCGCGATGGCCAGCGTCGCCAGCGTGATCAGCGCCAGCGCATGCGGCTTGCCGAAGCCGCCATGCTGGAAGATGCCCAGCGAGGTCAGGCTGGTCAGTACGGTGGCATGCACGTACAGCTTGCCGGCGTTGGTGGCGTAGCGGATGCGGTGTTCGCGCGCGAGGATGATGAGGGCGGTGACCACGGCCACCAGAGCAATGGCCGTGTGGATGATGCCGAGCGAGGTCAATCCGAGCATGTCTTTCTCCTTTTCTAATGCGGCTGACAACAACGATAAATTGCTGGCTACAAATCAGGACGTGCAAAGACGATGTTCGCAGAGCTTGCTCAGAATGAACGCATGACCCTCACGGTGACGTAGGGCAGGCGCTCGGTCGCGGCGGAGGCGCGCGCGCTGTGCAGGCGATGCAGGGTGATCTGGTTGACTTCCGCGTGGCTGCCGTCGATGTGCTCCGTTATCAATCTGACAGCTTCATCGCCGGCGCGGGCGTCGATCTGCGCAAGGATAGCAGCATGTTCCTCGTAGGTCGATCCGACGCAATCGCCGTACACGAAATCAAGCCGGCGCACGATGCGGATGCGATCGGTCAGGCGGTCGAAGGCGCTCGCCATTTCCTGGTTGCCGGTGGCGCGCACCAACGTCTGGTGGAAGGCCTCGTCGAGTGCGGCGGCGGCGCGGCCGTCGGTCAGGCGCTGCTCGACCGGCACGCACCAGTCCGCCTTGAGCGCCTCGATCTGCGCCATGTCGACCTTATGTTTACCGTCAACACCATCTGCGCACAAGCGCGTCACCGCATGCACCTCGATCAGCTGGCGCAGCTCGTACAAGTCGGCAAAACGCTTGAAATCCATGGGCACCACTTCCCAGCCGCCGCGCACGTAGCCCTGCATCAGGCCGTCGCTTTGCAGGCGTTGCAGCGCCTCGCGCACCGGCGTGCGCGAGACCTTGAAGTAGGCCGCGACTTCGGTTTCGGTGACCTGGTCGCCGGGCAGCAGGCGCATCTCGAAAATGTCTTCGCGCAGGCGCGCGTAAACGTACTCCGGCAACGACGACTTGGCCGGCTCTGCGGCGACGCTGTCCATCAGCGACGGATCGGGTGAAGCATGCATGGGCGCACAGCCTTTTCCAGAAGAGAGTGAAACTACCAGGCCGCCACGCAACCGTCGCTGCGCGGTTCGGTGCCGCCGCACAACACACCGTTGGCGTCGCGCCAGATGATCTGGCCGCGGCCGAAGCCGAGTTGGTTGCCGGACCAGCTGACTTCATGCCCGAGCCCGGCCGGACCGAGGCCGCGGAACAGGTGCTCGGCGGTGGTGTGCTCGATGCTGACCTTGTTGCCGCTTTCCCATTCCCAGCGCGGCGCGTCCAGCGACGACTGCGGATTGAGGCCGAAGTCGACCGTATTCATCACCATCTGCACATGGCCTTGCGGCTGCATGAAACCGCCCATTACGCCGAACGGACCGACCGCTGCGCCGTCCTTGGTCAGGAAGCCCGGGATGATGGTGTGATACGGCCGCTTGCCCGGCGCCAGGCAATTCGGATGGGCGGCGTCGAGCGTGAAATTGTTGCCGCGGTTGTGCAGCGAGATGCCGGTGCCCGGCACCACCAGGCCCGAACCGAAGCCCATGTAATTGCTCTGGATGAAGGACACCATGTTGCCTTCATTGTCGGCGGTGCACAGGTACACCGTGCCACCGCGCGGCGGCTCGCCCGGCGCCGGCAGCGCGGCGCGCGCGCCGATCAGCTTGCGGCGCTCGTCGGCATAGGCGTCCGACAGCAAGTCCTTTACCGAGACGCGCATGTGGCCGCTGTCGGCGATATGGGCCAGGCCGTCGGCATACGCCAGCTTGATCGCTTCGATCTGGCGATGGTAGGTGAGCAGGGTGTCGCGCTCGCTGAAATCGAAACCTTTCAGCATGTTCAGCGCCAGCAGGGCGACCAGGCCGTGGCCATTCGGGGGGATTTCCCAGACGTCGTAGCCGCGATAGTTGGCGCGGATCGGATCGACCCATTCCGGCCGGTAATTGGCGAGATCCGAGACATCCAGGTAACCGCCGGCGGCACGCACGAAGGCGGCGGTTTTTTCGGCCAGCGCGCCTTGATAGAAGCTGCGCGCGTTGTCGTCGGCAATCGATTGCAGCGTCGCAGCGTGACCGGGGGAACGCCACATTTCACCGGCCTGCGGTGCGCGCCCGGAGCCGTCAAGTGCGCCGAAGGTGTCGAACCACGACTTGAAATGATCGTCCTTGAATTCACGCGTGAAATTCTTGTAGGCCTGCTGCCACGCCACCGCCACCATCGGCGAGACCGGGAAGCCGTCCTGCGCCAGGCTGATCGCACCGGCCATCGAACGCGACAGCGGCAGGCGGCCGAAGCGTTCAGCCATCGTGGCCCAGGCCGACGGCGTGCCGGGCACGGTGACGGGCAGGGCGCCGTACTTTGGCACGTTCTTGTGACCGGCCGCGCTCAGCGCGTCGAGCGAAATCGCCATCGGCGCCGGACCGCTGGCGTTGAGCCCGTGCAGCTGGCCCTTGTGCCAGATCAGCGCGAAGGCGTCGCCGCCGATACCGTTGGCGGTCGGCTCGACCACGGTCAATGCTGCCGCCGCTGCAATCGCCGCGTCAATGGCGTTGCCGCCGGCTTGCAGCACTTGCAGGCCGGCTTGGGCGGCCAGCGGCTGGCCGGTCGCGACCATGCCGCGACTGGCGAAGACCGCGCTGCGGCGGGAAGCGTAGGGATAGTGGTTGGCGTTAAAGCTTGGCATGGGATGCTTTCGGATGTTGATCTGAATGGCAGATAAGCAAAAGATGAATTCTAGCGATATAGATGACAGGCCACATATTCGCCGGGCGCGGTCTCTATGTTGGGTGGCGTTTCGGTCTTGCAGATATCCATGCAGGACGCGCAACGCGGATGGAAATGACAGCCCGCCGGCGGCGACGCCGGATTCGGGATGCCGCCTTGCAGCACGATGCGCTGACGTACCTGGTCCGGATGCTCGCGCGGGATCGCCGACAGCAACGCCTGCGTGTAGGGATGTTTCGGCGCGCTGTAGACGCTCTCGCAGCTGCCGTATTCGACCATGCGGCCGAGGTACATCACGCCGATGCTGTCGCTGACGTGGCGGATCACGGCAAGGTCGTGCGAGACGAAGAGATAGGTGAGGGAAAATTCCTTCTGCAGCTCTTGCAGCAAGTTCAGGATCTGCGCCTGGATCGAGACGTCGAGCGCCGACACGGCCTCGTCGGCGACCACCAGTTTGGGCCGCGTGATGATGGCGCGCGCGATGCCGACGCGCTGGCGCTGGCCGCCGGAAAATTCATGCGGATGGCGACTGGCATAGGCCTGGTTCAACCCCACGACGTCGAGGATTTCGGCGACCTTGCGCTTGCGCGTGGCGCGGTCGAACAGGCCGTGAACGATCAACGGTTCTTCCAACACCTCGCCGATGGTCATGCGCGGATTGAGCGAGGCGAACGGATCCTGGAACACCATCTGCATGTTGCGACGCATGGCGCGCAGGGCGGAGGAAGACAACGTGGAAATTTCCTCGCCCATGAAGTTGACGCTGCCGGCGGTCGGTTCGATCAGGCGCAGCACGCTGCGCCCGGTGGTCGACTTGCCGCAGCCGGATTCGCCGACCAGGCCGAGGGTCTTGCCTTCTTCGATGGCGAACGAAACATCGTCGACCGCCTTGACCGGCGATGCGCCGCGCTTGCTTGCAGCGAAATGTTTTTTCAGTCCGGAGACCCGGAGCAGGGGAGCGGAATTCATGTCGGCCTCTTCAATTCGGATACCAGCAACGGGCCAGATGACCGCTGCCTGCGCCTACGTTGTCCAGCGTCGGCGCCTCGCGATGGCAACGCTCTTGCACCTTCGGGCAACGTGCCGCGAAACGGCAGCCGAATTCCACCGAACCCGGCAGCGGCACCGCGCCGGGGATGGCTTCCAGCGGCGTGCCGGGCGCGGCGTCCAGCGCCGGCCGCGCGCGCATCAGCGCTTGCGTGTAAGGATGGGCGGGCGCGTCGAACAAGTCGCGCACGCTGCTTTGCTCGACCACCTGGCCCGCATACATGACCACCACGCGATCGCACATTTCGGCGACCACGCCGAGGTCGTGCGTGATCATCAGGATCGCGGTGCCGTGCTCGCGCCTGAGCGCGCGCATCAGGTCGAGGATCTGTGCCTGGATGGTGACGTCGAGCGCGGTGGTGGGCTCGTCGCAGATCAGCAGGCCGGGATTGCACAGCAGCGCCATGGCGATCATCACGCGCTGGCGCATGCCGCCCGACAAGCTATGCGGATAGTCGTCGACCAATTGCTCGGCGCGCGGCAGGCCGACCCGCTGCAGCATGGCGATGACCTGCGCGTCGATTTCCCTGCGGCTCAGCTTGCCGTGCACCTTGAGCATTTCGCGCAGCTGGTCGCCAATGCGATGCAGCGGATTGAGCGAGGTCATCGGCTCCTGGAAGATCATGGCGATCTCCTTGCCGCGCATGCTGCGCAGGGTGGCGTCGTCGGCTTCCAACATGTTGGTGACCCTGACGCCGTCGTTGTACTGCACCGAACCGCTCAGCTGCGCCTTGCTGGCCATCGGGAACAGCCGCAGGATGGACAGCGCGGTGACGCTCTTGCCGCAGCCGGACTCGCCCAGCAGGCCGACGGTTTCATTGGCGCCGACCGAGAACGAGACGCCGTCGACCGGCGCCACGCGCTTGCCGTTGCGGACGAATTCGACTTTGAGATTGCTTACTTCCAACATGGCCGGTTCTCTCTAGCGATACAGTTTTGGATCGAATACTTCGCGGATGCCGTCACCGAGCAGATTGAAGCCCAGCACCACCGCAAAGATCGCCACCCCCGGCCACAGCGCCAGCGTCGGATTGGTGTTCAGGTAGCCCTGCGCGATGTGCAGCATCGACCCCCAGCTCGGATCTTCGGCGCGGGCGCCGAGGCCGAGGTAGGACAAACCCGCCTCGGCGATGATGGCCGAACCCATCGCGAAGGTTGCCTGGATCACGAGCGGCGCCATCGCATTGGGCAGCACGTAGCGCCACATGATGCGGATATGGCCGGCGCCGACCGAGCGCGCCGCCATGACGTAATCGAGATTGCGGATGCTCAGCGCCTGGCCGCGCGCCAGTCGGATGAAGGCCGGCGCGAAGCCGATGCCGACCGCCGCCATGGCGTTGTAGAAACCACCGCCCAGCGCCGCCGCCAGGGCCAGCGCCAGGATCAGCGGCGGGAAGGCTTGCAGCGCGTCGACGATGCGCATCACCACCCATTCGTCCCAAAAGCCGCGGAAGTAACCGCTGGCGATGCCGACCGGCACGCCTATGCAGAAGGCCAGGCCCACCGCAATCAAGGCCGCCTGCAGCGAGATGCGCGCGCCGTACAGCATGCGCGAGAAGATATCGCGGCCGAGGTCGTCGGTGCCCATCCAGTGGGTCGTGTCGGGGCCGGACAGCAGGTTGCCGTAGTCCTGGTCAAAGATCGGATCGTGGGTCGCCAGCAACGGCGCAAAAATCGCGACCAGCACCAGCAGCAGGATGATCGCCGCGCCCAGCACGGCAAGCCGGTTGCCGGCGAAGCGGCGCAGGCCGGTGAAACGTTGTTGACGGGGCAGGGCGGCGGCCTCTGCCGTCTTGACGATTGCCTGGTCCATGTTGGCTTTCATATTGATGCTCACCTTTCGATGCGCGGATCGATGACGGTGTACAGCACGTCCACCACCAGGTTGACGATGACCACCATCAGCGCAGCAGCCAGCACGCCGCCCTGCACCATGACGTAGTCGCGCTGGAAGATGGCGTCGACGATCATCTTGCCCATGCCGGGAATGGCGAAAATGCTTTCCGTGATCACCAGCCCGCCCAGCAGCACCGATACCATCAGGCCGCTGGCCGTGACCACCGGGATCAGCGCGTTGCGCAGCGCATGGCCGATCACCACCTGCCAGTCGCGCAGCCCCTTGGAGAAGGCGGTGCGAATGTAGTCTTCGTTGAGCACTTCGAGCAGGCTGCTGCGCACCATGCGCATCAGGATCGCCGACTCGCGCAGCCCGGTCGCCAGCACCGGCATGCACATCGCCGCCAGGTTGCCGCGCCAGTCCTCGGTGAACGGCACGTAGCCCGAGGCCGGCAGCCAGCCCAGTTTGACCGCGAACAGGATGATGAACATCATGCCCAGCCAGAAGTGCGGCACCGACATGCCGAACAGCGCCACCAGCGTGGTGAAGTAGTTGGCGATGCCACGCGGCCGCACCGCCGACAGGATGCCGGCCGGCACTGCGATCAGGATGCCGACCGCGAAGCTGCCGACCGCCAGCTCGATGGTCACCGGCAGGCGCTGCATCAGCACGTCGATGACCGGCGTGCGGTCGATGAAGGAGCGTCCGAGGTCGCCGTGCAGCACATTCCACAACCAGCGCCCGTATTGCACGTACAGCGGGTCGTCGAGGCCGAGTTGCAGGCGCAACGCCGCCGCCGCTTCGGGCGTCGCTTCGAGGCCGAGGATGGCGGTCACGGGATCGCCGGGCAGGATCGCCAGCAGCGAAAAGATCACCATGCTCACCAGCAGCAGGGTGGGAATGACCAGCAGGACGCGTTTGATCAGTGGAGACATGGGTGATATGGGAAGCTCGGGTAATGCATGCAATGTGGCCGGAAGCTTTGCCGCCGCAGGCCCTCGCCCACGGGAGCAATCATGACGACGATCCGCTGATTACTTCGACAGCGTCGCCGTGCGGATCACGCCGTCCGGCACCAGCTTGAAGCCCTTGATGGCCTTCGAGATCCCGAACAACACGTTGTCGTGGTTCAGGTAAACGTAGGGCACTTCCTTCACCAGGATCTGCATGGCCTGGTCATAGAACGCCTTGCGCTTGGTCTCGTTGCTTTCCAGGCGCGCCTGTTGCAGCAGATCGTCGATTTCCTTGGTGCCGAACTTGGAATAGTTCAGCGAGCCATTGGTGACGGTGAAGTCATAGACGTTCTGGTCGGGATCGGGACGGCCGCTCCAGCCGACGAACAACGCCTCGTGCGTGCCCGCCTTGCCGGCTTCGATCTGCGTGGCCAGCTCGGCTTTTTCCAGCGTAACGGTAATGCCGGCCGGGCGCAGCATGCCCTGGATCATCTGGCCGACCTGCGATTCATAGGGCGTGGTCGGCAGCGTCAGGCGGAAGCTGAAACCGGCTTCTTTGCCGGCTGCCTTCAACAGCGCCTTGGCGCGTGCGAGGTCGACTTTCGGCGGCGTGTCGGCTTCGCCATGGGCGAACTGGGCCTTGCTGAACGGCGAGTGCGCAGCCGCGACGGCGCCGTTGTAGACCACCTTGGCGATGGCGTTGCGGTCGATCAGGATATCGACGGCTTCACGCACTTCCTTCTTGTCGAACGGCGGCTTCGACGCGTTCAGGTAGAAGCCGCGGAAGCCCAGCGACGGCTTGTTGATGACGGTGTACTTGGCGCCGGCGTCGATGTTGGTGATTTCCTTGTACGGAAAGCGGTTGGTGATGTCGACCTGGCCGCTGCGCAGGTTGTTGAAGGCGACGTTGACGTCGTTCATGATCTTGTAGGTGACGCCGTCGACTTTCGGCAGGCCGGCCTGCCAGTAGTGCGGATTCTTTTCCAGCGTGATGGTGGCGCCCTTGAGACGGCCCTTGTAGATGAAGGGGCCGGTGCCGACCGGATTGTTGACGTAGTCGTCGCCGTACTTCTTGACGGCGTCCGGCGAGGACATCATGCCGGCGCGATCGGTCAGGATCGACATGAACGGCGCGAACGGCGCGGTCAGCTCGAGCTTGACGGTGCTGTCGTCGACCACCGTGATCTGTTTGATGTACTTGAGCTCATTACGGCGCAGGGAGGCTTTCTCCTGCCCGCGCAGCAGGTTGAATTCCACCGCCTTGGCGTTGAACGGCGTGCCGTCCTGGAATTTCACGCCCTTTTGCAGGTACAGCGTATAGGTCTTCTGGTCGTCGGAAATGGTCCAGCGCTGCGCCAGCATGGGCACGATCTTGCCGCTCTCGTCGAGATCGACCAGCTTGTCGAAGATGCTTTGGTAGACGATGCGCTCGGCGATCATCGACGACTGGGTCGGATCGAGCTTGCCCGGATCGTCGTCCAGCGAAATGTTGATGACGGCGGCCGAGGCCGACAGCGCTACACCGCTGAGCAGACCGGCGGCGGCAAGACGGATGAAAACGCGTGAAAGCGGAGGAAAATTCTGGCTCATCGTTGTTCCTTTAAATGTAGGCACCAATGTATACATCAAAGTAGACATGCATTTATCGTGCCACAGGCTGAGCACGGAGAGCAGCGGAAAGCGTGGGAAAAGCCGGATTTTTATTTGGCCGGAAGGAAGGAAAGCCTTGTCCGGAGCGCCATTGCGGCGCACAAGAAAGCCCCGACACAGATGGTCTGAGGCGGTGAAACCAGATCAGATTATTGTCAAAAAGAAAATGTCGGGCACCAATGAAGGCGCGCCGCTGGTGCAAAACCTACCGGATCGCATGTCGCGCCACCGAAATGGTGCATCGCATGAGTTCGGGCCTGCAATGTGTCGATGAAGGCGGATTCAACGCCGTCGCCGCAAAACCTGCGTTGTTGCAGTTTGCCAACGCCAGCGCGTATACAGACGGTTGAACAGCTGCGCGTATTCCAGCGCATCGACCTCGTCCAGCGCGGTCGCCAACGACAAGCTGCGGTAACGCGCCAGCACCGCATCGGCATAACCGCCGCGCGCGCACCGTCCCAGCTCCTTGCCGAGGAAGCGCCGGAACGCCGCCGTCTCGGCCATCTCGGCGACTTGCTTCACGCCGCCTTGCGCCCTTGCGGGCTGGCCAGCGCGACGCAGCGGCGCGCCAGGATTTCGGTCGGGTCGAGCACCGGCACGCGCTTGCCGCCGACGTCGAATTTCTCGTCCTGAGCGATCAGCAGCGGCAGCTCGGTGCAGCCGAGCACGATGACGTCAGCGCCTTGCGCCACCAGGTAGGCGATGGCGCGCTGCAACTTGGCGCGCACGGCGTCGTTGACGAAACCGGCCTTGACGCCTTGCTCGCCATAGATGACATCCATGACCAGCGCCTGGTGCTCGGCGTCGGGCACGATCATGCCGAACTTGTTGTGCCCGCTGTTGCGGTCGACGGCCTGTTGGTACACGCGGCTGGCGATGGTGCCGGACGTCGCCAGCAGGCCGATGCAGGTTTTGTCGCCATGGCGCTTCTCGATGTAGCTGACGGTTTCGGACAGCATGTTGACGATCGGGATCGACAGGTAGGACTGGATGCGTTCGACGAAGGCGTGCGCGGTGTTGCACGGGATCGCGATCATGTCGGCGTTGTCGTTCTCGAGGCGCTTGCAGGCGGCGTAGATCGCCACGGTCGGATCGGCGCCGTCGCCGATCAGGTTGTCGGTGCGGTCGGGGATCTTGGGGTTGTGTTCGACCACCAGCTTGATGTGGTCCTGGTCGCGTGCGGCCGGCGTGTTCTTGATGACCTTCTCGATGAAGTCGACCGTGGCCGCCGGACCGACGCCGCCGACCACGCCGATCTTGAACGAGCGTCCCACCTGTTCGGCCGGGAAGCTCAATGCCGATTCCGCATAGATCTGGTTGGTGTCGATGATGGGGATGCCGCGCGCGCTGAGCGCCTCGGCCACGGTGGCGATCTCGGTCATGCCGGGCACGATGACCTGTGCGCCCTGGTCGAGCAGATCCTTGCAGGCGCGATACAGCAGGTCGATCGACTCGCCGTCGAGGTAGCCGTTCTTGATGCCGGTGGTGCCGTAGACGGCGCGCATCAGGCAGGCGTGCTGCATGACGGGCGCCGGGTAGAGCAGCTCGCAGTCGCCGGCGAAATACTTTTCGAACAGCGCTTTCTTGCGCACGTAGCTGGAGGTCAGCACGCCGATCTTCTGCAGCTTTGGCAGGCGCTGCGCCAAGTGGCGGCGGATGGCGGCGACCATGTCGATGATCGGCACGCCGACCTCGGCCTGGACCTCGTCGATGAAGGTATGGCTGATGAAGCAGGGCAACAGCACCGCGCTGGTGCCGCGCTGTTCGAACTCGCGCAGCATGTCGAACACGTACAGCTTGCGGGTATTGGTCTGGGCGTTCTCGGCGCCGGCCATGTCGGCGTCGTCGAAGGCCTGCTGGCCGAACAGCACCTTGACGCGCTCCCGGGCGGCGCTCTTGGCGGCGGTGCGGGTCATTTTTGCGTACAGGTCCGCGCTGCCGATGGCGCCGAGGCCGCCGATCACGCCGACCGACATTGCTCGCTGGATTTGTTCGACTTTCATGGATACGCTCGCACGGATGTTGTTCTATGTGCCGAGCATAATCGCTGCAGCGCGCAACGCTATGCAAAGTAGTACGGAGGTTATGTCGGCAACGCATAGTTTGCCGCGACAGGCACCGGGCGGGACTTTCCACGCCCGGATGCAACTGTTATACATGTAATCCTCAGCGCGCCCGCCAACTCAGCAACAAGGAAAACAGCCGATGGACATCAAGTGGATAGAAGACTTTCTCAGCCTGGCGGCGACGCGCAACTTCTCGCGTTCGGCGGATCACCGCAACGTCACGCAGCCGGCCTTCAGCCGCCGCATCCGCGCGCTGGAAGCCTGGACCGGCGCCGAGCTGGTCGACCGCAGCACCTATCCGCTGACGCTCACCGTCGCCGGCAAGCTGTTCAACGACGCCGCCTCGGAGGCGCTCAAGCTGCTCAACGACGCGCGCAACCAGCTGCGCAGCGAGCAGACCGCGCACAACATGCTGCGCGTGACGGCAGGGCATTCGCTGGCGCTGAGTTTCTTCCCGGAATGGCTGGACGGACTGAACCAGGGCGGCGGCGCCGACCTCAGCGCCCGCATCACCGCCACCAACATCCACGACTCGGTGCTGGCGCTGAGCGAAGGCGAATGCGACCTGCTGCTGTGCTTCCACCACCCGCAGCTGCCGATCCTGCTCAACCCCGACCAGTATGAATACCTGACCGTTGGCAGCGAGCGCGTGATCCCGGTGTCGGCGCCGGACCGGCAGGGTGCGCCGCTGTTCCGCTTGCCCGGCAGCAAGAGCAAACCAACCCGCTTGCTGGCGTATCCGGCGACGTCCTTCCTCGGCCGCGTGATGGAACTGATCCTGGCCAATGCGCCGCAAGCGCCCGGCCTGCTCACCACCTACGAATCCGAAATGGCCGAGTTGCTCAAGCGTATGGCGCTCAACGGCCATGGCATGGCGTGGCTGCCGCAACGCTCGGTGGCGGAAGAGTTGGCGAGCGGCAAGCTGGCGCACGCCGGCGCCGGCAGCGATGCCTGGTCGCTGGAACTGGAGATCCGTGTGTACCGTTCGTTGCAAAACAAGCGGCCGGCGCTGACCCGTCTGTGGGAGAAGCTGACAGCAATCTGACCCGAGGAAAAATTCAGCGGCCGGTGCGCTTTCCCCCTCAAGTACGGCACCGCAGCATCCGTTAAGATAAGGACACGCATCGTATCGACCGGATATCTGCCTGTTCCTGCATAAAGAGCCACAAGCCACAAGCTGCAAAACACAGGCCGGGAGGGAGCAAGGTAAGCGGCGGACAGCGTCCAACCTTGAGGGAAGACAATGAAAAATCTGAAAATCGGCACGCGCCTGGGCATAGGCTTTGCCGCGATCCTGGTGCTGATGAGCATCATTACCGCCATCGGCGTCTGGCGCCTGCAATCCGTGGGCAGCCTGACCGATTACATGGTCAACAATGCACTGGCCAAGGAACGGCTGGTCAATGCCTTCTACAAGTCGATCGAACTCAACGTCGGCCGCATCGTCGCCGCCGCCAAGAATGCCGATCCGGTGCAGCAGAAGTTCTACAAGGACCAGATCGTCGCCACCATTTCCAAGAACAACGAATACGTCAAGCAGATGGAAGCCACCATCGTCGACGACCAGGGCAAGGCGCTGCTCAATGAGATCAACGAACGCCGCAAGGTGGTGATCGCCGCCAACACCGAGGTCTTCAAGGAAAAGGACGCCGGCAACGAAGAGGGCGCACGCAAGGTTGTCGAAGAAAAGTTGCTGCCCAACAGCAAGCTTTACCTGGCCTCGATCGAGAAGCTGTCCAACCTGCAGAGCGACGCCATCACCACGCTGACGCAGCAGGTCGACGGCCTGTTCCGCACGGCGCGCCTGCTCATGATCGTGCTGGGCGGCATCGCGCTGCTGGCCGGCATCGGCCTGGCGGTCTTCATCACGCGCTCGATCACGCGACCGCTGGTGACCGCGGTCGGCGTCGCCGGCCGGGTGGCCCAGGGCGACCTCGGGACCACCATCACGGTGGAGTCGCGTGACGAAACCGGCCAGTTGATGGCCGCGCTCAAGGACATGAACGACAACCTGGTCAATATCGTCGGCCAGGTCCGCACCGGCACCGACACCATCGCCACCGCCTCGGCCGAGATCGCCAACGGCAACCTCGACCTGTCGAGCCGCACCGAACAGCAGGCCGGCTCGCTGGAGGAAACCGCCGCCGCCATGGAACAGCTCACCTCGACCGTCAAGCAGAACGCCGAAAACGCCCGCCAAGCCAACCAGCTGGCGGTGTCGGCATCCGAAGTCGCGACCCAGGGCGGCACCGTGGTCGGCCAGGTGATCGACACCATGAGCGCCATCAATGAATCGTCCAAGAAGATCGTCGACATCATCAGCGTGATCGACGGCATTGCCTTCCAGACCAACATCCTGGCCCTCAACGCCGCGGTGGAAGCAGCGCGCGCGGGTGAGCAGGGACGCGGCTTTGCAGTCGTGGCTTCCGAAGTGCGCAGCCTGGCGCAACGCTCGGCCAGCGCCGCCAAGGAAATCAAGGAGCTCATCACGGCCTCGGTGGACAAGGTCGACAGCGGCAGCAAGCTGGTCGAAAACGCCGGCGCCACCATGTCCGAAGTAGTCGCCAGCGTGCGCCGCGTGACCGACATCGTCGCCGAGATCAG
>Ga0105240_10001176_pt1 | contig 45874 bp, 34 predicted proteins | sample KBSC54metaG_FD_80426 | JGI IMG/M metagenome (GOLD analysis project Ga0105240, IMG submission 80426) | Corn rhizosphere microbial communities from Kellogg Biological Station, Michigan, USA - KBS C5-4 metaG | ecosystem: Host-associated > Plants > Roots > Rhizosphere > Soil | place: Michigan, USA... | reverse complement strand
CTGCGACAGGTCCTTGCCGTCGGCATACCGATGGAAGGGAGAATCGATATACGTTCCGGTATTGGCCACCATGTCGATGCGGCCGATGTGGAATTCGGTGCCCGGCGCGTAAATCGCCCGGCTGGCTTCGCGCGACAGGAAATCGCAGATCAGTGGCGCCGGAAGTCCTTTGTACGTGACCATCCCGTGCTCCACCGTATGGCTGAGGTCGACGAGCGCCATTTACGCCCCGGACGGTTTCTGCGGATTGCGCGATTTCGAAATCGCCGGCGTCTCCTGGTTCTCGGGCTGCAGGGCGTACGTCATGAGCCCTTCTTTCAGGAAGCCGAATGCCGTTTCCGGATCGTCGGCGAACCGGAACAGATTCATATCCTGCGGGGAAATGACGCCGTGTTTCACCAGTGCTGCGAAGTTGATGATCTCATTCCAAAATGCGGACCCGTACAGCACGATGGTCATCTTCTTCGTGAGTTTCTGGGTCTGCGTCAGGGTGAGAATCTCCATCAACTCGTCCATGGTGCCGAAGCCGCCGGGAAACACCACCAGCGCCTTGGCCATGTACGCAAACCAGAATTTGCGCATGAAGAAATAATGAAATTCAAAGCTCAGTTCGGGCGTGATATACGGATTGGGAAACTGCTCGAAAGGCAGCCCGATATTCAGTCCAATGGTCTTGCCGTCAGCATCGGCGGCGCCGCGATTGGCGGCTTCCATGATCCCCGGCCCTCCTCCGGAACAGACCACGAACCGGCTGATGGGATTGGTCAGCGATTCCGACCATTCGGTCAGCAGGCGGGCCAGCGTGCGCGCATCATTATAATATTGCGCCATCGGACCGTCTTCGGCCGTGCGTGCCGAGCCGAAAAACACCACGGTGTCGCGGATCTTCTGGTGACGAAAATGCGCCAGCGGTTCCAGATACTCGGCCAAAATGCGCAGGGCGCGGGCATCGGGACTATTCAGGAAAGGCTCGTTCAGGTAGGCGACCGGTCTGCGGTCGCCATGGAGTGGGGTGTGAGCGCTCATTTCTTTTTCAGTTCTTCAACTTTCTTCTTCAACTCTCGCACGGTCTTCAGCAATTCCGGCAGTTTCTGATATGCCGTCACGGCGCGTAGCCAATCGCCGGCCGCGAAGGCCGGTGATCCGGAGATCCGGGTATTGGACGCTACATCGCCGCCGATGCCGCTCTGCGCATAGACGATCGCGCCTTCGTGCACCGTCAGATGGCCGGACGAACCGACCTGACCCGCCAGTAGCACGTTACGTTCCAGTACCGTGCTGCCGGCCAGCCCGGTCTGCGCGCAAATAATATTGTCCTCACCGACCGTGCAGGCATGTCCGATTTGCACCAGGCTGTCGACCTTGGCGCCGCGCTTCACGCGGGTCTCGCCGACCGTCGCGCGGTCCACGCTGGTAAGGCTTTGGATCTCCACGTCGTCTTCCAGGATGGTCACGCCGCTCTGCACGATTTTGAAGTGACTGCCGTCGGCGCGCTTGGCGAAACCGAAGCCGTCACCGCCCACGACCACGCCATTTTGCAGCGTCACCCGATTGCCGACGCGGCAAAATTCGCGCACGGCGGCATGCGAATGCGCCAAAAAATCGTCGCCGATCTCGACTCCCTCGTAGATCACGACGTGGGGATGGATGACCGCATTCCGCCCGATTCGCACGTTGTCGCCGATCGCGGCAAAGGGTCCGATCGAGCAGTTCTCGCCGATGGTCGCCGTGGGTGCAATGGAGGCGAGCGGGTGAATCCCCGGGACCGGTGCGGGTGGCCGGTAGAAGAGAGCCAGAGCGCGGGCGAAGTCCAAGTAGGGATTATCGGAGACCAGGCAGGCGGGGGAGGGCGCGGGAAGCGGCTCCGAGACCAGGATCGCGGATGCCTTGGTGTCCTTCACTTTGGGAGCGTATTTGGGGTTTGCGAGAAACGTCAGGTGTCCGGGAGCGGCGTGTTCCATACCGAGCACGCCGGTGATTTCGATTTCCCCGTCGCCTTCCAGGCGGCAGCCCAACGAATCGGCGATTTGACGAAGTTTCATAGGCCGAACCTCCAGCGTACCGCGCGCCGTGCCGTCCACGAAATATCCAGTACGCAAGTACCGGCCTTAGAGAATCCGACCTTAAATGCCGGATTTCCTGCGCTCAACTGTTAAGATTTGCGCCAATTCTGCTGATAAGAGGAGTGTACCCAAGCGGGAAAAGCGCGGGTAACAAAGGAAGGAATTCTAGACAATGCTCAAGTCTTTTTCTTGGAGACTGATTCTCGTCGTGCTCGCGCTGGTTATCTGTACGGGCACGGTATATGCAGCCAATGCCTGTCCGATCACCGTTACGGGCAATGGCTCGCTCGTCAACGGCCAACTCAATATGCAGTTGGTGTACTCGCCTGGTTCTTCCCTCGGGCTGACGGCATCATCGCCGGTAGCGTCGTTTGGTACCGAAGCATTCACCATCGATACGACTGCAACGCCGCCGTGGATGCAGGTAACAGCGGCTGATGCCAACTTACCCACAACGCTCACGATTACCGCCGATCAGGCTGCGATGGCCTCGGCGGGCGTCACGACCACACAACATCCGCAGTTTGTGATCAAAATCGCCGGCGACGACGATTGTCCCGTGACGGTGGACGTGCTTTACCAGCCCAATCCGATCACCATGGACTCATCGTCCTATCTGATGAGGTTTACCGGCGTCGCAGTGCAGAAGACAGCAACGATTACGGTACCGAATCCGGTTTCGGCGGCCTTCACGTTGGATCCGAGCTTGCCAGTTCCCTCCTGGCTGACGGCTACGTTGACCAGTCCTGCCACGAGTTCCACTGCCGGAACAATTCTGTTCGATACCACCGCGGGTCTGAACACGCTGAAGGCGATGCCGCCCGGAAACATCATTGTGCCGCTCCGGCTACTGGTTACGGGATGCGCGTCGTGTAGCGTGAATTTCAATGTGCTGCTGTCTATCGGAACGTCCAACAGTACCGTGCTCACCGTGAATGGGACGAGCACCGCCGCCGGATCGGGGTCGCTGGTCGCCGCATCGCCCACGCCAATTTCGATCGCCTGGACGTCAGGCAACAGCACGTCGGCCGCGGTATATGTCTCGGGTAACCCGAACGCGGTCGACTTCACGGCAACTTGCTCGTTTACCAAGACCAACACCAATCTCGCGGGTACCGCCTGCTTCTTCACGCAGGGCTCAAACTCGACCCACTACACCACCATTACGAGCCTCGCCTCCACGTTCCCGACGGCCTTCAATGTTAATTGGGACGCCAATCTTCTGGACATCGGGCACGGCGCCGTATACGGGGATTCAGTCACGGTCAGCGTATTGATTACGCCTGTGGTCGGTAGCGCGATCACACTGAAATACCAGTACAGCCTGAGTTATCCCACTGCCGCGCTGGGTGGCGTAAGTCCCACATCGATCGCGGTGCCTCCCGTGGGCAGCCTGGTTACGGCTGTCCTCACGGGTACCGGCTTCGTTCCTACGTCGGCGCAGACAGGCGGTCATGCTACCCGCGTGTACATCGGCACTCCTCTCACTCTGGAACCGGCGGGTCTGGTGGTCAACGTTGTGAGCTCGACCAGCATTATCGTCAGCATCCCGGCCACTCTGCTGCAATCCGGCAAGGTACTGCTGGCAGTGATGAACCAACCTGCGGCGGGCACTTTGCCGACCGCGCCGACCACTTCCACAATCGGCATTACGGTGACAACGAATCCAGTCATTACGGCCGTGACGAATGCGGCCTCGTATGCCACACCTCCGGACCCGACGGCGCTCCCGCTCGTCAGCCCCTTCGAAGTCGTCAGCATTTTCGGCACGAACTTTATTCCTGGTTCCGGAGCCGGTGCGCTGCCGCAAGGCACCTCTATTCTTGTGGGGACGCCGGACACGACGAAGTACCTTTTTCCCACGAGTCTGGCCAATGTCATCAGTACCAGAAGCGGCACAGGCGTGGTTACAGTCACTACCTACAACCTCAAGGTATCGTTCACAGCGGCCGGCGGCAGCACGGCCATACCGGCCTTCCTGCTCTTTGCGACGCCGACGCAGATCAATGCTTTGGTACCGTCCACTGTTGTCTCCGGCACCAAATACAACGTGACCGTCAGTTACGGGTTGTCGACCGGAAACCCGGTAGTGAGCGATGCCTTTGTGGTGAAGGCGACCACGGCGCACCCCGGTATCTTTACGGCCGACGCCTCCGGTATGGGGCAGGGAGCGATCATCAATAGCACCGCGACGCCGACCATGAACCAGTGGACTTCACCGGCAAACGCTGGCAGCATCGTATCGATCTACATGACCGGTCTCGGCGCGCCGAACAGCACCGCGACCAGTTCGACCGGCACGGCCGGCTTCCCCGGATCCTGCCTCTCTCCCGCTGCTTACTCGACCGCGGCGAACCTGGGCACGAACGTATCCATCGACGGCGCGGTCATTCAATCCGCCAAGTTGGCCGCTGGTAAATTTGCTCCCTGCCTGCAGAATACGGTCGGCAGCAACACGATTGTGACCGTCACCTTCGCTTGCAAGGTGGGCGGCGGCTCCATCGCGGTGGATACGACGTCCGCCGCGGCCGGAACTTACGCCGGCTTCGTTGCCGACGCCGTCGCCGGTCTCTATCAGGTGAACGTGGCGGTACCCGCGGGCCTCTCGGCCGGCGATTGTCCGATCACGGTGAATTTGGGCAACACACCGTTCACCAACACGACTCCCGCCAGCCAGCCAGGTGTGACGGTCGCGGTCAGCGGCAGCTAGCTCAGCACATCGCTCTCTTACGTTCGCGGCTCCGATCAGAGCCCCGAACGTGAGAGAGGGGTCGTCGTTTCAACAAACATCGAAACAGCAGTCGCACGACGTTGGGGTGGAAGGCTCGTCGCCTTCCACCCCGTTTTTCGTTTGTAAGAAACATTTCGCGTGCGCGACTATCTGGATGTGGGACAGGATGAACTGTACCGCGAAACGGCGGATTCTTATGGAGCCGCCGTGGCGCGGTTAGCGCGGGCATATGAAGCCGACGCCGATCGCCGCCGGGATCTGGTACAAGAGATCCACATCGCGTTATGGCGGAGTTTCACCAGCTTCGATGGACGATGCTCGCTACGCACCTGGGTGTATCGCGTTTCCCATAATGCGGCGATCTCGTATGTCATGAGGCAACAGCGGAACAATGCCCCGTTGGTGACGCTGGAAGACCTGGAAAGCCTTCCCGATGGCCGAGCGGGCGAGGACGCGGCGGATCGCAGCCGGGCACTGGAACGCCTGCTCGCTCTGATCCAGCAGCTCAAGCCCGTGGACCGGCAGGTGATTCTCTCGTACCTGGAAGGCATGGACGCCGCCGCCATCGGCGAGATCACCGGACTTTCGCCCGGCAACGTAGCCACCAAGATTCATCGCATCAAGCACATCCTCACCCGACAGTTTCATCAGGGAGGTCGCCATGTCGGATAACCTCGGCGGGGACGATCCAATCCAGGTCTGGCAGAGCCAGCCTGTGGAGCCGCTCATTATGTCTATCGACGAAATTCGCAAGAAGGCCTCGAAGTTTCAACGCCGCATTCGAGGACGAAATCTCAGGGAAACCGTTGCGTCATTCGTGGCGATCGGGATCATCGCCCTATTCTTCAAGTGGTATCCGGACCCGGTGCAGCGCATCGGTTCATGCCTGACGATCGCCGGCTATTTATACGTGATCTGGCGCATGAACGGACCGGCCGCCGCTGGTCGAGTCCCCTTGGATGCCACGTTCGAGTCCTGTCTCACGTTCCATCGCCGCGAGTTGGCGCGCCAGCGCGACCTCCTGCGAACAGTCTGGCGCTGGTATCTCGGCCCCCTCGTCCCCGGCCTTGCGGTTTCAATTATCGGTGTAATGGCAAGGCGAGCCCGGCACCCCTCGGATTGGCTGCGTGTGCTGCCGTTCCTGATCGTGCTGCCGGTTGTCTTCTGGATCATCGGACGGCTCAACGGCCGCGCCGCCGATTGTCTGCAGCGGCACATCGACGATCTGGAGCGCGCCGTCGAACAGTAGCGTTTTACGCCGTGGCGCGCTCGGGGAATGGCAGCAATTCCGCCGGGCCGCGCGGCGTGGCCGGCAATGGCAGATCCAATTGCCAGTTGCGCGGACGCGTGACTGTTCGCAGCACCGCCTCGGCGAGCGGCTCGAGCTGCTCGATGCGCACGCGCTCCCAGCAGGCGTCGTGAGCCGTGATCCGCGCTGCGCCTTCGATGCCCAGCCGTTCGGAAACGCACTGCAACGCCTCACGACCGGCCGGCGTCAAAGCCTGCGTAGTGGTGAAGAGGTCCAAGTGCAACCGGCCATATTTCGAATGCGGCGAGCAGCGTTCCATCCAAATGACAGGAATTCTGAGACGCCAGCACCACTGGCTGTGCCATTTCGACAGACTCCGGTCACAGGCGGCGTTGAGATAGCCATGTTCGCGCGCACGCTGCAAGCGGCCGCCCGCCCGGCCTGCGGGAAAATAGGAGATATCCACGAAGAAATGATCGGCAGTCCGGGAACGGAAGTTTAGGACCAGACCATGCGATTTTTCAGTTGCCTTGCCGCTATCCTGTTCGTGGGAACGGCATCCGTACAAGATCGCAGTAGGGATAAGGAAATCGCCCTCGGCCAACAACTCGCACGGGAATTCCGCACCCATGCGACCCCGTTTGACGATGCTGAGGTCGCCGCCTACTTCCGCGACACTGCCGCCCGGCTCGCCCCAGAATTCCCAGACGGCTGGCCGTACCAGGTGGAAGTAGTGCGTGAGAACACCGGCGGCGCCCTGCACGAACCGGCCACGTTTCCCGGCGGCCCCGTGTTCGTCTCCGTCGAACTACTCGCCGAAGCCCGCAACGAAGCCGAGTTCGCCGGAATCCTGGCGCACGCCATGGCGCACATCGCCGACCGTCACGGGAGGGTGCAAATCGGTCAGGGGCCGATCGTCTTTATGGGCGGCGACTCATCTCTCCTGCCTCTTGGGATGCGCCCTGCCCAGCGAGCCAGCGAAAATCGGGCCGACGATCTGGCCGAGAACGCGCTCTCTGCCGCCGGCTACGACCCCGCCGGACTCGCCTCCTATCTGAAGCGTGTGCAGCCCCCGGCGACCCCTAACCAGGTCGCCGCTACACTTCCCGGCCGTGAGCAGCGCGTCGCCGCCATCCTCGCCGCGATCGCCAAACTACCGCCGCGCGAGTACCAGACGGACGACCAGTTCGCCCGCATGCAGCTACTACTCAAGGCGCACTAATCGCCTACCAGTTCTTCTCCCACACGCGCACGATCGGATAGCGCCCGCTGTCCTCCGGCTGATATTTCGACTGCTGATACCACCAAGCCAGCCGCGCCTGACGATCGGCGGCGAACTTCGGGTCCGACGCCAACTTCTCCTCGAACTGCTTCCGCAATTCCGGCGAATCGGCCATCATGCGGCGAGCAATCGGCTCCGACAGATACTCGCCGACCCCGCCTCGTCCCTCGAACACCGAATTCATCAGACCCCACCGCGCCAGCGAATCCGGCGCCTGCGGTTCCAGCATCGAAAAGATCAGCCGTCCGCGGCGCTGCTTCAAGGGCACCCAGTACGACCCGGCGGGAATCAGAATCCGCTCCTTGACCAGCCGCTGTTCGAAATCCACCGACACGTGACCCTCCACCGCCGACCCGGCGAATTTCGCCCCACTGAAGCGGTACGTCTCGAATTCCTGTTCAATCGGCTTGCCGATCCGTTCCATCTCGACTCCATGCAGCGCCAGCAGCCCGGTAATTTGTTTCCAAGCAGCCGGCACGAGATAGCCGAGCGGCATCGCGGCCTCCACCGTGGTGTCGATCTGGTCGTGAATCCGAGTGTCCAAATCGTCGGGTTCGCCGGTATAGCGGATCACGTTGGCGCCGGTCACCTCGCTCTTGTACTGTTCGGTTTTCAGCGCGTGGTAAACCAGCGGCCGGCTTTTCTCGCTGACTTTCCCTGCCAGATACACGGGCTGAGCGCTTCGATTCCCGGCGCGCTCCGACATCTGCCGATCCGCTTCCCGAACTGCGCGGCGCAGTCCCTCCGGGTCGAGCAGAATCGTCTCGATGGAGTGCCGCATGATGTCGTAATTGGCCCAGGCCCGCGTCTTGGCCGCCTTCAGGCTATGCGTTTCGACCAGCAGCGAAGGACGATTCTGCACCGCGGCATACAGGTGTGAATAGCGCGGCGAAAAGACCTCCATGAAGAATTCGCGCTTGCCTCCGGCGTTCCGCAGCGCGCCGTAGGGAGCCACCATGTGACCGTCGGCGGCCATGCGCTTGTCCAACTCCGGCACGAACTTCTCGCGCACCCAGGCGCCCGCCGGTTCGGCGATGTCCTGATTGCGCGCCATATCCCACGTGACGTCGTACTGCATGTCCGACCCGTCGGTGACGTGATTGTCGATCAGGAAGTCGGGCATCCACGCGTTGAACACGCGCAACCACGCCTGCATTTCGGGCGTGTCGGCCTTGATGTAATCGCGATTCAGATTCAGCCGCTGCGCGTTGGCACGCAGTCCCGTCGATCGCGGACCGTTCTGGCTGGGACGGTGAAAGGGACTGAAATACTCGTGGCCGTCCACGTTGAACACGGGGATGACCACGAAAATCGCGTGGTCCAGCCATCCGGCAAACTGCCGCGTCACCACTATATCGCGGATCAGCATCAGGACCGTGTCCTTGCCCTCGATCTCGCCGGCATGAATGCCGCTCTGGATCATGACGATCGCTTTGTTGGTGCGCGCCGCCGCTTCGGGAGTGAAGGCCCGATCCTTCGAGACAATGACTCCGATCATCGATCGGCCTTCCGGCGTAGTCCCGATTTCAACAGTCTTGACGAATCGCGATGCCCGTTCCAACCGTCGTGAGATTTCGACTGCTTCGGCGTACGGTGCCGTTTCGTTCCAATCGGATTTTTCGCCTGTGGTGAGGAGGTCTTTGGGGGACTTCCGGGTGCTGGCGGCAAGCGACCCGGCTTCCATCGCCGCTTTCGGCTCCAAAGCGGAGTGCGGCACCAGCGGATTCTGTGCCCACACCGAAACGGTGGCGGCAGCCATAGCAGTTAGAAAACGGAGCATATTCGAAGGGGTATTCTATCACTGGCGCTCGCCGGCGGCCGCGACAACAAGCGGAGCCGCCCCACGCCAGAGTGGGGTACTAGTGGAATTGTGGATCCTCGCCCAGCACCGTAGGAGCTACAAACCAAAGCGGTTGCATGATCTCGCCGCATGCGGCGCCTAGCCGTTTTCGTTTACACCTTTCGAACAATTGGTACTGGACCTCCATTGACCAATATGTATGTTTAACGGTATGCTTCTCTGGAGCCTCGTGAGAGAGGCACATCTGGAGGGGATACGTGAATTTGTATTCGCTACGTAGCAAAACCACAATTCTGGCACTGGCGCTCGCCGCGAGTGCGTCAGCCGTCATGGCGCAAAATGGCAACTCGGACACCTTGGGCAACCACGGCAATTCCTTCGAGGCCGGTGCGCCTACGATCGTTCCTCATGGAGTGAACAAGACGGAAGGGCAGCCTACCGCGGGGACGACGGGCACGCTGTCGGCGATCACCAATCACGGCGGGCCGGTCATGGCAGGTCCGAAACCTTTCCTGATCTGGTACGGCAATTGGAACCAAAGCAATGGCAGCGACACGCCAGCCGGACAACAGATCGTGCGGGACTTCCTGTTCGGCAACAGCAATTCCCCATATTTCCAGATCAACGGCACTTACGGAGCGGCCAGCAGTTACACCCCGGTTCTTCTCGAAACCACCGTTGCCGCCGCCAAAGGGGGCGGTGTGCTCAATGACAACAGCATCGCGACGATTGTCCAGAACGCGATCAACAGCAAGGCATTGCCGAAAGACACCGACGCCGTCTACTTCGTATTGACCTCTTCCGATGTCAACAAGACCGGCTTCTGCAGCCAGTACTGCGGATGGCACACTCACGGGACTCTCGGCGGTACCGACATTAAATACTCGTTCGTCGGCAACGCCAATCGCTGCCTGAACTCCTGCGCGGCCCAGACCACCGGCCCGAACGGAAACGCCGGAGTCGACGGTATGGTATCGGTCATCGCCCACGAATTGGAAGAAGCCACCACCGACCCCGATCTCAACGCCTGGTATGACAGCGCCGGCGCCGAGAACGCCGACAAGTGCGCCTGGACCTTCGGACAGAATCAGCATCTTTTGGGAGGCGCGTACTACAATATGCAGCTTCCGAAACCCGGCGGCGGAACCCGGAACTTCCTGATCCAGCGCAACCTTTCAGCCACCGACAACAAGTGCTACGTTGGAGTGGGCCTCGGCCAGTAGTCGATCTTCCGTTACGTGTTCCCGAAACGCCCCGCCTTCACCGGCGGGGCGTTTCTATTTTGGCGACCGGTCCCCGCGCGCTTTCTCTCCCCCCAGCAGTCCCGGAAGCGCAGACATCCAATCCACAAGCTGTCGTTCCTTGCTGGCCAACACCGCGGAATTCGTCGCCGTTAAACCGACTCCGATCGGCGCCAGCGTCAGCCACTTCAACTCGATCATCGCCCGCAAAGAAGTCTGCGCATACACGCCGAGCCCGAAGTAATGACTGACCTGCCGAAGAATACCGAGAGGATCGTGCGGCGTCCGGAAAATCGCCCACACACCAGGCACCACCACCACTGCCAGCGTGCATGCAAACAAGCTGCGGCATGCCGTACGGATGCCCGGATGCCGGCGGCACAGTCTCCGTTGGAACACGGCGAACAGGCCGAGCAGGACGAACCACGAGATGAATTCGAGCATGCGGGGCCTAGTCGATGGCCGGCCCGAAGTAGCCTTGGGCCAGGGTCGGCTCGGCCTCGAGAGCCTTGCTCCAGCACGCGCGCGCCTCGTCGCTCTTGCCGCTCGATTCCAGAATGCGGCCCAGGTTCAACAGCGCCTCGGGCATGTCCGCCTGCTGTGCGAGCGCGTCGCGGTACAGGCCGACGGCCTTATCGAGCTGTCCTGCTTTCTCGTACATCAACCCGGCGTTGTAGAGCACCTCGGCCGACCGTTCGCCCAGATTGATCAGTTGTATGTGGTATTCGAGCGCGGTATCGACGTCGGCGGCCTGGATGGCCAGCGCGGCCAGCCCGCGGATGGCGTCGATCGACTTCGGGTCGGAATCCAGCATGCGCTCGTAAATGCGCTCGGCGTGATCCCGCTCGCCCAGCCCGGAGTAGGCCAGTGCCAGATTCGCGAACGCCTCCGGCCATTGCGGCCGGTATTTGAGGCAGCTTTCGAAAGCTTCCGCCGCGCCGCGATAATCCTCACGCTGCAGCCGCAGATAGCCCAACCGGAAGCGGGCTTCCTCTTCCTTCGGAGCTTTCTCGAGTACCTGCCGGTACCAGCGTTCCGCCTCTTCCAGTTGGCCGGTATGTTCCAACAACAGCGCAATGTTCCATAGCGGCGCCAGCGTATCGGGACTGGCCTTCAACGCCCGCTCGTACGCGCTGCGCGCGGCCTGCGTGTCGCCCAACTGCTCGCGCACGATCCCTAGATTCGTGTAAGCTTCCGACGACTCGGGCCGCTGCTTGAGCGCTTCTTCGTAAGCTTCCGCCGCCTGCTCCCAGCGTCCCGATTTTTGATGTGCCAGTCCGAGATTGAACCAGCCCTCGAAATGCGCCGGCACGCTGCTCACCAGGAGCGTACAGAACTTCGCCGTGAGCGCGTGCTCCCCGGCGGCGCATGCCCATGCCGCCAGTCCTTCCAGCGCGACCGTGGATTCGGGACGCAGTTCCAGCAGCCGCTCGGAGTACTCGCGCACCATGTCGAAATCCTCTTTTGACAGTCCGATCAGCACCAGGTTTGCCAGCGATTCTTCCGACTCGGCATTCCGCTCCAGAATCCGCTGGTAGAGTTCGGATGCCTCGGGTGCATGGCCCAACGATTGTAGCGATGCAGCCTTTCCGAACAGCGCGTCTTCGTGGTCCGGCGACAGTTCCAAACACCGCTCGAAACAGAACAGCGCCGACTTGGGATCTTCCACGCGCAGGTGGCAAATGCCCAGCCCCAGGTGCGCCTCGCTATGCGTGGGTTCCAGCGTGGACGTCTTGTGGAATGCTTCCGCCGCTTCGTCCCATGCGCCGAGGCGCTCCAGGCTGACCGCCATGTTGAACCATCCCATAGCGTATTGCGGCTTCATCTGGGCCAGCGAACGGTAGCTGCGCGCGGCCTGTTCGAAGTCACCCAGTTCGAACTGGATGTGGCCCATCGCGCGGCAGATTTCCGGACTGGAATGGCCCTCGGACACGGCCTGTTGCAGTTGTTTCAGCGCCTCTTCGCGCTGCCCGGCCAGATGCAGGGCCACCGCCCGTGCAAGGTATGCCGGACCCGCGTTGGGCGCGGGAGCGGCTGCTTTCGACTCGCGTGTCTGAAGACTTTGAATCTTTGCTGGTCTGACGGCTGTGCTCATTGGTTGTCCATCCTATCTACTGGGGTTCCACAAAATCGGTGTCGCGATCCACGGCTGCTCGGCCGGCAGGAATCGGGCGCGCTCCACCCGGTGCGCGGCGCTACCTGTCGCGGGCCGCACCTTCACAGGCAGGCAGCCCGGTCCGATCACCGGCTCCGGCAGAGACATTTCGGGCACGGAAAGTATATGACGCGCCTGCGCGGTCGTCCAGATCGACCCCGCCGCTCGCACCACGGAATTGCCGCGATACGCCGGCCGGTTGCGCAGCCGCCGCGCTTCGGGCTGCTTCAAGCCGGGTGCAACGTTCGGTTCGGGCACATTCGGCATGCATGCCGCCGGGAGCGGCATCTCGCGTCTGGATGCGGGCACCACTTGGCCGCCGCCGCGGCGCGCGGTGTCCGGTAGAGTCTTGCTTCCGGGCCACGTCATGCCTGAGACATTCGGGCCCCGCATCGGTCTGTCCAGCAGGCTCAAGGCCGGCCGGCGGAACGTGCAACTGCCCGAGACTCGAAACGGATTCCCAATCTTCGCGGGGGATGCGAGCTTCCTGCCGCGCCGCATCGCCAGGCTGCCCAACTGCTGGAGCCGCATGGCGCGGAACGGTTGCGATGGCCACTCGACCCGCATGCGATTTTTGGCCGGCGCAAAGAAACCCCGCCGCCTTGATCCTTTACCCTCGCGCCGGCACGTAATGCGGACCAGGCCCGCACGCGCGATGCCTACCGGTGCACGCCGTGAAAACACTGCCGGCAGCATGGGCACACGGCCCGGCCGCGAGCCCTTCCTTTCAACAGCACGAGGTGCGGCCGCCGACTCTTCCGTCGAGAGCAGTGCCGCAAACCGCTCTACCTGCTGGACAGCCGCCGGGGCTGCCGCGGAGGATGGCGCGATGTGGCGCAGGCTTGGTTTGTGGACGACGGCGGGCATGGCGCCGCAGGCTCTTGGACTCGTAATCCCGCCGGCTTGTAATTGAGCGGTCGGAAACTGGCGCAACTGGTCGCGCCGCCGCATGAGGCTGGCGTGCTTGTTCGCTTCCAGCAGCGTATCCATGCCGCATTTCAGGCGGTATTGGTTGCGATGCTCGCGCGAACAGAAATCCCCGCCGCTGCCGGCCCAGATGCGGCTGAGCGGCTTGCCACAGAGCTGACAGGCGCGGCCATTCATTCGCGGCCATTATAGGCAATGCGTTTCTCGATTACTAGGATAAGCGGGGATAACAGGCGAGTATTAACTAAAGATAGTGATACGCTGGCTGTTTGTTATGAACTTACATACATATATTACTCGAAGTTGCTGAATTTGGTTAACTGCTTCCGAAAAACATAGTAATGTACGGTTTAGTCGGGTAAAATCGACGAAGACGGAGCGGCCACTCGCCTGCTCCGCGGGAGGCCTGGCAATGAGTGAGTCAACGGCGCGCGCGGAACGGATCAAGCCGCAGTCTTCGACCGTATCGAGCTACATTTGGGAAGTTGCTCAAAAGCCGATTTCCGTGGCCCTGCCGTACGCGGTGATCGATCGCCTCGAGAAAGAGGTAGTCGAAAGCTTCCGCTCGCTGACGTCGCGCGGGTCGGAAGTCGGAGGCTTGTTAGTCGGCACTGTAAGTCCGGGCGCTCCGACTCTTGTATCTGTCGACGATTTCGAGTTAGTCGTATCCGACTATAGCCGGGGTCCGCTGTACCGTTTAAGCGATGCCGATATGGGCAGGTTCGAACGGGCAGTCGAGGTGCGCCAGAGCGGCAACCTAAGGGTGGTCGGCTACTTCCGCAGTCATACCCGCAAGGGACTCTCGCTGGATGCTGAGGATGTGGCCTTTCTGGATGCCCGTTTTCGCGATTCGCACCACATTTCGCTTCTGGTACGCCCTTACGCCACCAAGGCCAGCACTGCCGGGATCTTCATCCGCGAAGGGGGTTCGGTGCGCGGGGAATCCAGTTACCTGGAGTTTCCGTTCCGCTCGTCGCAACTGACGTCCTTTCGTCCGGCAGCGGCGGCGGAACCGATTGCCGCGCCTGCCGCACCGGCCATCGCTCCTGCCAACGTGAGCGCGCCACCAATTCCTGCCGCCCCGAAGCCGGCCGTGCGGGCGCAGATCGTGCCCATCGCCTCGCGGCGTGAAGTGAACTTGCCCGCGCCTCCGCCTCCCGCCGAACCGCTGGTGAAGGAGACCGCGGTCGCGGCCCCTCCCGCCGCGGAGGTTGTCGTCCCGGAGCCCGCCCCTGTCGTTGAGAAGGTGAAGGAAGTAGTTGAGGCGAAGATCGCCGCCGCCGAACCGGAAAAGAAACCGGAGAAGAGCCGGACCGGACTAATAGTCGGCGTACTCGCTGCCATCGCCTTGATCTCGACCTCGCTGTTCGTCTATCCCGGCTTCCTGCGCCATGGCTCGATCCCGATTGGCGGACAGGGCATCCCGTCTCTCTCCCTGCGTGTCGAGCGCACGGGCACCGACATTCTGCTGACCTGGAATCGCGATTCCGACGCTATCAAAACGGCACAGCATGCCGTGCTTTCCATCTTTGACGGCGATCGTCACGAGAACTACGACATGGATCTCGGCCAGTTGCGCAACGGCAGCATCGTGTATTCGCCGATCACCGCCGACGTCAGTTTCCGCATGGACGTGATGCGTCCCGGCAAGGCGGCGCCGATCAGTGAATCCGTACGCGTGCTGCGAACCCGTCCTTCGCCGATGGGAGATGGTTCCCAGCCGGCCGTGCAAACGGCAGCGGTCAAACCCGGCGCCGTGCCTGCCCCGAAGCCGCCTCAGCCCGAAGCCGTTGCTGAAACCGCTGCCGAAACACCGGCGCCTGAGGAGACCAAACCGGCCGCTCCGGTCACTCCCGTCAAGCAGTTCGATGCATCGTCTTTAGTGCAGCGCCTCAGGCCGGCCACCCCGACCGATACGCTGGACGCGCCCAGCATCAATCCCTCGGTGCCCCAGTCGGCCGCCGGTTCGATTTCCAATTTGAACATCGGCGGCATGGCACCGGCGCCCGCCGCCCCCGCGACAACGACTAAGAAGGCCGCACCGGCCCCGGGCGGCCAGATCAGACAGGCCGAGTTAATTACCCGTCGGGAGCCCGAGTATCCCAAGTTGGCCCGCCAGATGAGCGTGAAGGGAGTCGTCGAACTGACAGCGACGATCGGCGTCGACGGCAAAGTGAAAAGCGTGAAGGTCGAGAAGGGCCATCCGCTGCTTTCGAAGGCCGCCACCGACGCCGTCATGCAGTGGGTCTACAAGCCCTGCCTGCTGAACGGTCAGGCCGTCCAAAGCGACACCCGAATCTCCCTGAACTTCCTCGGCGAACGGTAACGCCGGCAGTCTTTGCCGCCGGTCGGCCCCTCTTCCTGTGCAACCGCTTGCTTACGCGCGCGGCTCCGATCGGGGAGCCCGGCTCCGAGGAACGCGAGCCGGCTAAACCCCGGCCCGCGCCCGTCCCGCCGTCTCGAAGCGAATCGGCAGGCTCGCCGGACCGTACACATGCAGCGCGGGACGCGGCTGCCAGGGTTGATCGCTGGCCAATTCGAAGTGTTTCAGCCGCTGCAGAATATCCGCCAGTCCGATCCGCGCCTCCAGCCGCGATAGCGGCGCGCCCAGGCAGAAGTGGATCCCATGTCCGAACGCCACGTGCGGATTTGGCTCGCGGCGGATGTCGAACCGTTCGGCATCCTCGAACTGCGTCTCGTCGTGATTCGCCGACCCGATCATCGGCAGCACCAGCTTGCCGGCCGGAATCACCTTGCCGTGCAGTTCGACGTCGCGGCGCGGCGTGCGCATCATCCATTGCAGCGGCGAGCGATACCGCAGCACTTCTTCGATGGCCGAGGGCAGCAGCCCCGGATCCTCCCGCAGCGCCTCGCGCTCGCGCGGATTCTCGATCAGGCACAACATGGCATTGTTGAGCAGCCCGGTCGTGGTCTCCTGTCCCGCCACCACCAGCAGTTGAAAGAAGCCCAGGATCTCGTCGTGTGTCAGCCGTTCGCCGTTCACTTCCGCCGCCACCAGTTGGGTCAACAGGTCGTCTTTCGGTTCGACCCCGCGGCGCCGGATCATCTCCGCGAGATACTGGCTCATCTCCCCGGCCACCTCCATGAACGCCTGCAGCGCGGCCGCCGCTTCCGGACCGCCCGACCGCGTATAGCTGAGCCGCAGGACGCCATCGCTCCAGCGTTGGAACAGCGGCAGATCGTCGGGCGGCATGCCGATCATTTCCGAGATCACCATCATGGGCAGCGGCGTCGAGTACTCGGCGACCAGATCCATCTCTCCGTGCGGCGCCGCGCGATCCAGCAGTTGGCGGGAGATCTCGCGAATCCTCGGCTCCAGATTCGCCACCATGCGCGGGGTGAAGGCCTGCGAGATGAGACCGCGTAATTTCGTATGGTTCGGCGGATCGATGAAGATGAACCAGTTAGGCGGGGCGGGCACGCGCGAACTGAAGGTCTCATGATCGTTGAGCGCCCATTTCACGCTCTGATAATCGAAGATCATCCACCCGTCGAACGGTGGCGGAACATGAAACACCGGCGACAGCTTTCGCATCGTCTGGTAGACCGGAAACGGGTTGCGGCGGATCTCGTCGGAGAACATGTTCTGGACCATGGTTCACCTCGCGCATTATGTTAGCCCGACTTGCCAGGTGGTCCAAAACTGCAAGTGTGACCGTCCTCACCGTGGTTGATCTCGTGCTTCCGAAATGTGTGGGAGGACTTTTTATGAAAGCAGGATTGTGCGCCGGAGTACTAGGAGCCGTTCTGATGTTGGGTACCCTGAACGCCGCCGACACCCCGAAACGTAAGTCCGATACCCCGAAGCAGGATCAGAGCAGCGATATGCAGCGCGCTATCGCTTTCGAACGATACAAGGACATGGCTGCCGCCCGGCAGGAACGGCTGGAAGCCAAACATCCTTCGGTCTCCTACGACAACAATGCGAATCGCAGCACTACCGACGAAGATCTGCAGGGCCGAAAGCTCGTAAAACCCCCAAAGAAATAGCACTTACGCGCAGATCGGGCAAACGGCTTTAGCCGTTTGCCCGATCTCTGTTTGTACGTCGCCTCACGTAAACGCTTTCTCCGCATGTGAGTTGTGTCACTAAAACCAGCTTCAATCCTCAGGGTTCCCCCGCATAATCGGAAGGTGTCTGGAGGGCACGTGCGTCTCCAGCCAATTTGCGTGCCCTCGAGGGAGCTAATGAGCGTGAAGACGACAGCCGTTCCGGAAGCGTTGGATAAGCGCGACCTTCTTAAAGTACTGGCGGCATTTCGCCGCGGAGATTTTTCGGTCCGCCTCAACATAGAAGCCGGCGGCACGGACGGGAAGATCGCCGAAACTTTGAACGAGATCATCGAGCTGAACGAGAAGATGGTGCGGGAATTCGGCCGCATTTCGAACGCTGTCGGTAAGGAAGGCCGCATCAACCAGCGCGCCAACCTGGGCAACCACGGCGGCGGCTGGGCGGCCTGCGTCGACTCCATTAACACGCTGATCGGAGACGTCGTGCAGCCCTCCACCGAAGTGGCTCGCGTCATTGGCGCGGTGGCCAAGGGCGAACTCTCGCAGAACATGCCGCTGGAAGTCGACGGCCGCCCGCTAAAGGGCGAGTTCCTGCGCACGGCGCGCGTGGTCAACACGATGGTGGGCCGGCTCAACGCGTTCGCCAGCGAAGTCACCCGCGTGGCGCGCGAGGTCGGGTCGGAAGGCAAACTCGGCGGACAGGCGGTGGTGCAGGGCGTCGCCGGCACGTGGAAAGATCTCACCGAGTCGGTGAACTCCATGGCCAGCAACCTCACAAATCAAGTGCGTAACATCGCCGGCGTGACCACGGCCGTTGCCAAGGGCGACCTTTCCACACGCATCACGGTGGATGCGCGCGGCGAGATTCTCGAACTCAAGAACACCATCAATACGATGGTCGATCAGCTCAGCTCCTTTGCATCGGAAGTAACTCGTGTGGCTCGCGAAGTAGGTACGGAAGGCGAACTCGGCGGACAGGCGGAAGTGAAAGGCGTGGCGGGAACGTGGCGGGATCTCACCGAATCGGTGAACTCCATGGCCAGCAACCTCACCAACCAGGTGCGTAATATCGCGGCCGTGACTACGGCCGTGGCCAACGGCGACCTCTCTCGAAAGATCACGGTAGACGCGCGCGGGGAAATTCTCGAACTCAAGAACACCATCAATACGATGGTGGGCCAGCTTAGCTCGTTTGCATCGGAAGTGACGCGCGTGGCGCGCGAAGTGGGTACCGAAGGAAAGCTCGGCGGACAGGCCGTCGTGAAGGACGTCGCCGGTGTGTGGAAAGATCTCACGGACAACGTGAACTTCATGGCCGGAAACCTCACGAACCAGGTGCGTAACATCGCCGGTGTGACGACGGCCGTGGCGCGAGGCGATCTTTCGACAAAGATTACTGTGGACGCCCGCGGCGAAATTCTGGAACTGAAGAACACCGTCAACATCATGGTGGATCAGCTGAACGCCTTCGCGGCCGAAGTAACGCGCGTGGCGCGCGAAGTGGGTACGGAAGGAAAACTCGGCGGCCAGGCCGTCGTGAAAGAAGTCGCCGGTGTGTGGAAAGATCTTACCGATTCGGTAAACTCGATGGCCGGCAACCTCACCAACCAAGTCCGTAACATCGCAGGCGTCACCACCGCTGTGGCCCGCGGCGATCTTTCGACCCGCATCACTGTTGACGCCCGCGGCGAAATTCTGGAGCTGAAGAACACCATCAACACCATGGTGGACCAGCTCAGCTCGTTCGCATCCGAAGTAACGCGCGTGGCCCGCGAAGTGGGTACCGAAGGAAAGCTCGGCGGCCAGGCCGAAGTGAAAGGCGTCGCCGGAACGTGGAGGGATTTGACCGAATCGGTCAACTCCATGGCGAGTAACCTGACTAACCAGGTGCGTAACATCGCGACTGTAACTACGGCCGTTGCCAAGGGCGATCTTTCGACCAAGATTACCGTCGATGCGCAAGGCGAAATTCTGGAGCTGAAGAACACCATCAACATTATGGTGGATCAGCTCAACGCGTTCGCGGGCGAAGTGACCCGCGTGGCCCGCGAAGTGGGCACCGAAGGGAAGCTCGGCGGACAGGCGCAAGTGAAGGACGTCGGCGGCGTCTGGAAGGATCTTACCGACAACGTGAACTTCATGGCCGGCAACCTGACCAACCAGGTGCGTAACATCGCCGGCGTGACCACCGCGGTGGCGAAGGGCGATCTTTCGACCAAGATCACCGTCGATGCGCAAGGCGAAATCCTGGAGCTGAAGAACACCGTCAACATCATGGTGGATCAGCTCAACGGCTTCGCGGCCGAAGTGACGCGCGTGGCCCGCGAAGTGGGTACCGAAGGGAAACTCGGAGGACAGGCCGAGGTCAAGGGAGTCGCCGGCGTGTGGAAGGATCTCACGGTCAGCGTGAACTCCATGGCCAGCAACCTGACCAACCAGGTGCGTAACATCGCCGAGGTGACGACCGCCGTGGCGACGGGCGACTTGTCCCGCAAGATCACGGTGGACGTCCGCGGCGAGATTCTCGAACTCAAGAACACGATCAACACCATGGTGGACCAGTTGAACGGGTTCGCCAGCGAAGTGACGCGCGTGGCGCGCGAAGTGGGTACCGAAGGCAAACTCGGCGGCCAGGCGCAGGTGCGAGGCGTCGCCGGCACGTGGAAAGATTTGACCGAATCGGTCAACTCGATGGCAAGCAACCTGACGAACCAGGTGCGTAACATCGCCGAAGTGACCACCGCTGTGGCGACGGGCGACTTATCCCGCAAAATCACGGTGGACGTCCGCGGCGAAATTCTGGAACTGAAGAACACGATCAACACCATGGTGGACCAGTTGAACGGGTTCGCCAGCGAAGTGACGCGCGTGGCGCGCGAAGTGGGTACCGAAGGCAAACTGGGCGGCCAGGCGCAAGTAAAAGGCGTCGCCGGCACGTGGAAAGATCTTACCGAATCCGTGAACTTCATGGCGAACAACCTGACCAACCAGGTGCGTAACATCGCCGAAGTGACCACCGCCGTGGCCAACGGCGACTTGTCCCGTAAGATCACGGTGGACGTCCGCGGCGAAATTCTGGAGCTGAAGAACACCATCAATACGATGGTGGATCAGCTCAACGGCTTCGCCAGCGAAGTAACCCGCGTGGCGCGCGAAGTGGGTACCGAAGGTAAACTCGGCGGCCAGGCGGTGGTGCGAGGCGTCGCCGGCGTCTGGAAGGATCTTACCGAGTCGGTGAACTCCATGGGCAGCAACCTCACCGACCAGGTGCGTAATATCGCGGCGGTGACAACGGCCGTGGCAAACGGCGATCTTTCCCGAAAGATCACGGTGGACGTGCGAGGCGAGATTCTGGAGTTGAAGAACACCATCAATACGATGGTGGATCAGCTCAACTCGTTCGCATCCGAAGTCACCCGCGTGGCGCGCGAAGTCGGTACGGAAGGAATCCTCGGAGGCCAGGCGCAGGTGCGAGGCGTCGCGGGCGTCTGGAAGGACCTGACCGACAACGTGAACTTCATGGCCGCGAACCTGACGACGCAGGTCCGCGGTATCGCCAAGGTCGTGACGGCGGTCGCGAACGGCGACTTGAAACGAAAACTGGCCCTCGAAACCAAGGGCGAAATCGCCGAGCTTGCCGACACCATCAACGGCATGATCGACACGCTGGCCGTGTTCGCCGACCAGGTGACCAGCGTGGCTCGCGAAGTCGGTATCGAAGGAAAGCTCGGCGGCCAGGCCCGCGTGCCCGGCGCGGCCGGTATCTGGCGCGATCTGACGAACAACGTCAATCAGCTCGCGGCCAACCTCACTACCCAGGTCCGCGCCATGGCCGAAGTGGCCACCGCCGTGACCAAGGGCGACCTGACGCGATCCATCGCTCTCGACGCGCAGGGCGAAATGGCGGCCTTGAAGGACACGATCAACGAGATGATCATCAACCTCAAGGAGACCACCCGCAAGAATACCGAACAGGACTGGCTGAAGACCAACGTCGCGCGGTTTACCAGCATGGTGCAAGGCCAGCGCGACCTGTTGACGGTCTGCAAACTGGTGCTGTCGGAACTGTCGCCGCTGGTCAACGCGCAACAGGGCATCTTCTATATCAATGATGCCGCGCAGTCCGAGGCGCCCATCATGAAGCTGTTCGCCAGCTATGCGTATCGCGAACGCAAGACGGTCGCCAACGTCTTCCAGGCCGGCGAGGGCCTGGTCGGACAGTGCGCGCTGGAGAAGGAACGCTTCGTCCTTACTAATGTCCCCACCGATTACATCAAGATCAGCTCCGGGCTGGGCGAGGCGACACCGCTCAGCATCGTGGTGCTGCCGGTGCTGTTCGAAGGCCAGGTGAAAGCGGTTATCGAACTGGCCAGCTTCCACCAGTTCAGCGACATCCACCTTGCCTTCCTGGATCAGCTCACCGAGTCGATGGGCATCGTGTTGAACACCATCGCGGCGACGATGAGAACGGAAGAACTGCTGAAGCAATCGCAGGCGCTGGCCGAGGAATTGCAGAGTCAGCAGAGCGAGTTGACCAACACCAACAAGCGGCTGGAACAACAGGCCAACACGCTGCAGGCTTCCGAAGAACTGCTCAAGAACCAACAGGAGCAACTGCAGCGCACCAACGCCGAACTGCAGGAAAAGGCGCGACTCCTGGCCGAACAGAAGACCGAGGTCGAACGCAAGAATCAGGAAGTCGAACAGGCCAAGGGCGCACTGGAAGAAAAGGCCGAGCAGTTGGCCCTCACTTCCAAGTACAAATCGGAGTTCCTGGCCAACATGTCGCACGAACTCCGGACGCCGCTCAACAACCTGCTGATTCTGGCCAAAATGCTGGCCGACAACGCCGAAGGCAACCTGCAGACCAAGCAGGTGAAATTCGCCGAGACCATCCATTCATCCGGCACCGACCTGCTCTCGCTGATCAACGACATTCTCGATCTCTCGAAGATTGAATCCGGCCAGATGATCGTCGAACCCAGCGAGGTCAAGCTGGCGGAGGTGGAGGATTACGTCAACCGCAACTTCCGCCACGTGGCCGACGGCAAGGCGCTCGACTTCACCATCGACCTCAGCCCGAACCTGCCGGAGGGCATCACCACCGACGTCAAACGTCTCCAGCAGGTGCTGAAGAACCTGCTTTCGAACGCGCTCAAGTTCACCGAGAAGGGCAGCGTCGCTCTGCACATCGAGCCGGCCAAATCCGGCTGGCAGCCCGACAACGCCATCCTGGCGCACGCCGAATCGGTGATCGCGTTCTCGGTGGTCGACACCGGTATCGGTATCCCGTCCGACAAGCAGCGCATCATTTTCGAGGCGTTCCAACAAGCGGACGGCACCACCAGCCGCAAGTACGGCGGGACCGGACTGGGCCTCTCGATCAGCCGCGATCTGGCGCACCTGCTGGGCGGCGAAATCCGCCTACACAGCGTGCCCGGTTCCGGCAGCACGTTCACTCTCTACCTGCCGCAGACGTATGTGGCGGTGGCCCATCGCTCCGAACCGCGCACGCAGGCGCCGCGCCTCATGCCGACCCAGGGCGAGCCGGTCATCGCTACGTCGCGCATCAAGCCGTCGCTGCTGGCGCGCGTCGACCAGGAGGACGATCGCGAAACCATCAAGCCCGGCGATGCCGTCGTGCTGGTGATCGAAGACGATCTCACGTACTCGCGGATCGTTATGGACGAAGCCCACGGCCGCGGCCTGAAGGTGATCGTTTCGACGCGCGGCGATATGGGACTCGCGATGGTGCGCAAGTTCCGGCCGCAAGCCGTGCTGCTGGATATCGGCCTGCCGGACACCACCGGCTGGGCGGTGCTGGATCAACTGCAGCATGATCCCGACCTGCGCCACACGCCGGTTCACCTGCTCTCCATCTTCGAGGACCGCAAGCGCGGGCTCTCACTGGGCGCGGCTTCCTATGACCGCAAGACCGAGGGCCGCGAGGTGCTGGAGAAGGTCTTCAGCCGGGTGCAAGATCATGCGGGCAAGAGGGAACAGGAAGTGCTGGTCATCAATGCCGACGAACGCACCCGCCGCGACGTGGAAGACGTGCTCGACATCGAGGGCGTCAAGGCCGTGTATCCGCCCAGCGTGAACGAAGCCATCGATGAGTTCAAGACGCGCCGCTTCGATTCCGTGATCGTCGGGTCCGGCACGTCCGATATATCGGTGGCCGATCTGCTCGTCGAGCTGCAAAAAGCGGCTGAAGGCGACCTCGAAGTGCTGGCCTATTCGCCGGAAGGGGAAACGCCGCAGGACCTCCGCCTGGCGCCTCTCCGGGAAGGAACCATCCTGCGCCGGATCGCCGGTCCGGCCCGCCTCTTAAACGAGGTCACCCGCATTCTGCACGTGCCGGATTCCGTGCTGCCCGAATACAAGCGCCTCAAGCTCGATCATCTGCGGCAGACCGACCACGAACTGGTCAACTCGCGCGTGCTGATCGTGGACGATGACGTCCGCAACATCTTCGCTCTGACCAGTATTCTGGAACGGCATCAGATTCAGGTACTGCACGCGGAAAACGGGCGCGCCGGCATCGAGACGCTGATGCAGACTCCCGATATCGACGTCGTCCTGATGGACATCATGATGCCCGGAATGGACGGGTATGAAACCATCCGAGCGATCCGCGAGGTGGAAGCCTTCAAGAATCTGCCCATCATCGCGGTCACCGCAAAAGCGATGAAGGGCGACCGCGAGAAGTGCATCGAATCGGGCGCTTCCGATTACATCGCCAAGCCCGTGGACCTGGATCAGCTATTCTCATTGATGCGTGTCTGGACGCACGAACGCCGTCAGAAGGCGTCGAGCGCCGGCATCGCCGTATGAGCGAAACTGTGAGGTAGGCCCTTGAGAACCCAATGAATCATTCGAGTTCCAGTCTCGCAGCCGCTCCGGCGCTGCAATCCGAGACCATCGAGCTGGTGAAGATCCTGCTAGTGGACGATCAGCAGGACAACCTTCTGTCGGCCGAAGCGGTGCTTGAGAGTTTGGGCCAGACGATCGTGAAAGCCGAGTCGGGCAGGGAAGCGTTGCGCCACCTGCTCGACGAGGATTTCGCCGTCATCCTGCTCGACATCATGATGCCCGAGATGGACGGGTTTGAAACCGCCGCGCTGATCCGTCAGCGCGAACGCTCGCGCCATACTCCCATCATTTTCCTCACCGCGTTGGGCCGCAGCGAGGCCCATATTCGGCAGGGCTACGACCTGGGCGCGGTCGACTACATGATGAAGCCTTTCGTGGCGGAGATCCTTCGGTCGAAGGTCAGCGTCTTCGTGGAACTGGAGCGGAAGAACGCCTTGCTCGCGCAACAGTCGCGTCTGCTGGAACAGCAGAACGCGGAATTGCAGCGCGCCATCGACCGCAGCATCCAGGCCGAAGAGGAAATCAAGGCACTCAATCGCCACCTGGAAAATCAGGTGGGTGCGCTGAACGAGGCCAATCGCGAACTCGAGGCCTTCAGCTACTCGGTGTCTCACGATCTGCGGGGCCCGCTGAGCCGCATGGCGGGGTTCAGCAAAGCGCTGCTCGAATTTCATTCCGAGCAGTTGGACGAGCAGGCCTCGTTGTATCTCAATCGCATCGAACATTCCGCCCATCGCATGTGCGATCTGGTGGATGACCTGCTGAACTTCTCGCGGCTGACCCGCGTCGAACTCAGCGAGAGCAAATTCGACCTGAGCGCGATCATCCGGCCGCTGGCCGCCGATCTGATTGCCCGCGACTCGGATCGCCAGGCCGAGTTCGTGATCGAGGACGGCGTGCAAGCTTTCGGCGACCCCACGCTGCTTCGCGCGGCCATGCAGAATCTGCTCGAGAACTCCTGGAAATTTACACGCAAACACGCCACCACCCACATCGAGTTCGGCATCCGTCGCGATGGCGCGACGGCAACGTATTTCCTGCGCGACGACGGGGCGGGCTTCGACATGGCGGACGCGAAGCGACTGTTCAGTCCCTTTCAGCGATTGCACAAGGACTCGGACTTCGAAGGCACGGGAATCGGCCTGGCAATCGTCGAGCGGATCATCCGCCGGCACCGCGGAAGGATCTGGGCCGAAGGTGAAATCGAACGCGGAGCGTCGTTCTACTTTACGCTGGGCGAGGAGAGTGGCAAATGAGTTTAGCTGCAGCGAAACTCGAGGCCGTGCCGTTGCGCGTCCTCATCGTGGAAGATTCCGAGGAGGACGCTGACCTCATTCTGCTGGAACTCAAGCGCGGAGGGTACCACCCCACGTATCGCCGGGTGGACACGTCGGAGCACATGATTCGGGCGCTCGAAGACGATCGCTGGGACCTGGTGCTTTCGGACTTCTCGATGCCGGCATTCTCCGTGTCGGAGGCGTTGACGCTGGTGCAGCAGAAGGGCATCGACGTGCCGTTCGTGATCGTGTCGGCGACCATCGGCGAGGAAGCCGCCGTGGAGGCGATGCGCGCCGGAGCGCATGATTACATCCTGAAACACAAGCTCGGGCGGCTGGTGCCCGCGATTCAGCGCGAACTGCGCGAATCGGCGATCCGCAGCGAGCGCCGCCATTTGGAAGAGCAACTGCGCCATGCCCAGAAGCTGGAAAGCCTCGGCCTGCTGGCGGGCGGCGTCGCGCACGACTTCAACAATCTACTGACCGGAATCCTGGGCAACGCCAGCCTCGTGATGGAAATCGTCGAGACCGACGAAGCGGTGCAGGGCATGCTGCAGGACATCATCCGCGCGAGCGAGCGGGCCGCCGATCTGACGCGCCAATTGCTGGCCTACGCGGGCAAGGGCAAGTTCGTCATTTCGCCGGTGGACGTCTCGGCACTGGTGCGCGACATCAGTGAGTTGCTGCGGTCGTCCGTGCCGCGGACCGTGGAATTGTCGCTGCACCTGCATAGCGGACTGCCGCCGATTGAAGGCGACACGAGCCAGATTCAGCAGTTGGTGATGAACCTGATTCTGAACGCGGTCGAGGCCAACGGAGAGCGTCCCGGGGTCGTGCGGGTCACGACGGCGATTCGCGAGGTCCGCGCCGGAGAACCCATTGGGCAGTTGCGTCCGGAACCGCCGGTGCCGGGGACATATGTACTCGTGCAGGTGACCGATGATGGGTGCGGCATGTCGGAAGCGGTCAAGTCGCAGATTTTCGATCCGTTCTTCACGACGAAGTTCACCGGTCGCGGGCTCGGTCTGGCGGCGGCACTGGGGATCGTGCGCGGACACAAGGGCGCGATCGGAGTGGAGAGCACCGAAGGCATGGGCAGCACGTTCACGGTGCTATTGCCGGCTGCCGGGGCCGCGTTCGCACCTGCTCCTTCGGAATCGAATTACCCGGCGCAACAGGTGCCGCAGAGCAGCCTCGGCGCCATCCTCATTATCGATGACGAGGACGTGGTGCGGCGGACTGCGCGGGCAACGTTGGAGCACTTCGGGTACACGGTGTTCGAGGCTGGAGACGGGCGCGATGGGGCCGATCTGTTCAGCCGGCTGCACGATCGGGTATCGGCGGTCCTGCTCGATTTGACGATGCCGCACATGGACGGGCATGACGTCTGGAATTATATCCGGCGGGTGCGTCCGGATATGCGAGTGATCGTGTCGAGCGGGTTCGAAGAGGCGGACGCGATGAAGCACTTCGGCGAGGATCCGGCGCTGCTGTTTATTAAGAAGCCTTATACGGCGAGCGGGTTGGTGCGGACGATCCGTACGGCACTGGATCGACGGGCTTAAGCGGTGGCGGCCGCCGCGGAGAAGGCAAATTGGGTTTGTTCCGTGCACACGGGGAAGGTTTCTTCACCGCCGAGGCGCCGAGACGCTGAGGGCGTGGCCTGATTTTGAGGCACACTTCGGGCGTAGGAATTTGCCGGGCGATTTAGTATTTCCTCCTTCTCTTCCGGGGACAATTGGGTTTGTTTCGTCACTGGGGCTAACGGCTTCGCTTTGGCGCGGGCGGCCTGGCTGAGGGAGCGCTCGATGCTGGCCAGTTGTCTTTGGAGGCGGCCGAGGAGTTTTTCGGTGCGCTCGAAGGCTTCGCCGAAATCGGCGGCACCGGACGCGACGGCGCGGTCCCAGATCTGGGCTTCGGCGAGACGGAGGCGATCGAGACGCCAGGAATTGTGGATGAGGCGATCGACGAAGGCCGATTCGACGAGGTCAGCGGGGTTCCACGTGTCGCGGAGCGCCTGGGCGAAGGCTTCGAATTCCTCGGAGCTTTCGCCGGTGATGATGACCTGGGTGGCATGAATGCCGGTTTTCAGGGCGTTGAAGCGGACGGCTTGCTTGCCTTCGGGCGTGACAGGCCCTTTCGATTTCAGTGCGTTCAGTTGGTTTGCGGTTATCTGCGCTTGAGTTGCCATTTCGCGGCACCTCCCACCCTTAGTAATAGCAGGCTGTGTCAAGAAAATCGGGCCTTTTGGGGGTGGCTGTGTTGCAGGGAAAGGAAATAGAAGTTGTCAACGAGTTTTGAATGACTTCAGAATCTGGCGGGCCTGGGGGGGCAGGCGTGCGAGATTGATCAGCTCTTGCGCGGGGCAGATTGCGCAGGTCAGAAACAGCAGCGCCAGTCGAGGTCGCATCGATCGTTATCTTAGCCTAACGCGGCGCGCGGAAACCGGCGACAAAGATCGCCGGCGTTACCAAGGCGCCAAGTTACAGGCGCGCCTGCGGCGCGGGCGCAGGCCGGAGGCCTACGCTACGTGCGGAACATGGCGATGGCTTCGATTTCGATCAGGAGTTCGGGACGGCAGAGGATGGCCTGAATGCCGGTGGACGCGGGGAGGGGGTCGAGTTCCTGTTCGGCGTAGAAGGCGGTGCGCTCCTCGTTGAAGACGTCGTAGTCGCGCTCGATATCGCGAAGATAGCAGGTGGTCCGGACGATGTCGTGCCAAGTGGCGCCCTCGGCTTCGAGGAGCGCTGTGATGTTGTCGAACGTCCGCCGCAACTGCGCCCGGAAATCGCCGATATGGATGCTGCGGCCCTGCTCGTCGATACTGGCGGTACCGGAGATGAGCAAAATCGTGAGGCCGTTCAGGTCGATGCGCATGCCGCGCGAGAAGGAACTGGGTTTGACGTAGGCATACGCTTCGTTCAGCACCCTCAAATTGGTGATCGCGCGCTTCTCGACGGGCGCCATGGCGATTTCGTTCAGGAGTTCGGCATCCAAAAGCATGTGTATAATACCCGAAGCTCCGAAAGAAGTTGCGGTGCGTGGGCGTTATCTGCGGCGGTCCCGATTCTGATTTTTGGACTCCTTGTCCTTGGGACGGTGCTTTCCGCCCTCGTAGCTCGGTCCGGCGCCTTCTTTGCGCGCCTGCGATTTTGCTTTGGCACTGGACGCTTTGGCCTGTTTCGGCATTTGGATCTCCCGCGATACTCCGTCGCAATTGCATTGCACTAGTGAGCAAGCGGACGGAGTTCGAAGCGCGGACGGAAGTGGCTCAAGGTGGCCGGAATGGGCTGGCGCGGTTTGAGCGGCGACCCGGGCAGCAAGCGCAGGCGGGCATGCGAAAGCAGCGACGAGATGGTCGCGCTGGTCAGCATTAGGACCAGTTCGCGGCCGGCGCAGGTTGCCGGGCCTTCGCTAAAGTCCGCCGGCGGCGCGCCGTTCTGCCAGAGTTCGGGCGCGAAACGATCGGCGTAGGGGAGGCGCTCGTCATCGCTATGGAAGAACGGCGCGAAGATCACAATGGGTGTGTCGGCCGGCAGCATCCCGCTGTCCCATTGGGTATCGGCTGTGCTCTCCCGGAGCAGCAGCGGCGTGGTGGGCCAGAGGCGGACGGATTCCTTGTGAGATCCTTTAAGCGTGAGATCCATCCTGATCGTTGTCGGGCTGCTGGGTGCGGCACAGGCGAATAGCCAATCACTTACGTTCGAAGTTGCATCGGTCAAGATCGCGGAGCCCGGACCGGGCGGTGTGGCGGGCGGGTGCCACGGGACCGATTCCGTTTACACGGGGAGGCAACGGCAGTCGCCGCCGCCGCTGGGGCGATGCGTGATCACGGACGCGCGTCTGAGTCATCTGATCGGGGTCGCCTATGGCGTGGAGATGCAAGCGCTGAAAAGCGGTCCGGATTGGATTCAGAGGGGCGATCTTCGTTTCGATATTCAGGCGAAGGCCGAAGATCCGTCTAAGACGACCGAGAAGCAATTGTTGACGATGTTACAGAACTTACTCGTCGAGCGGTTCCACTTACAGTTTCATTACGAAACGAAGGCAGAGCCGGGCTTCGTTTTGACCGTGGCGAAGAACGGTCCGAAGCTGAAGGCCTCGACGAGCGAAGAAGAGGCACTGTCGTTTCGTGGGCCCAAGGGAGAATCGGTTGGCAAACCGATGGGAGGCCAGGCCGTTTCTATGTCGGCCCGCAAGTACTCCATGGATATGCTGGCACACGTCCTGTCGCGCATGGGCGCTCCCGTCGTGGATAAAACCGGCCTGACCGGCCAGTACGATTTTACGCTGGCGTGGGATGACGAGAATGGGCCCGCTCTGTCCTCGGCGGTCCGCGATCAGTTGGGCCTTGTGATAAAGGCTGAGAAGATTCCTGTGTCTACGCTGATTGTCGACTCGGCGGAAAAACCCGCGGCGAATTGAAGTACGAATTCTTTACAAAACAAGCACCATTCTGTCTGCCGTCTCTCGCAAAATCGGGATGAACCTGCTCAAGTTCCGCTGCTCCTACTGAGTTCAATCTTGTAATGGAGGGATAGTATGCGAGCGAGAATGCTTACAGTCGGAATGGTCGTGCTGGCGTTTGCCGCCTACGCGGATGACGGGCATCACGGGAACAATAACAACAACAATAACAATAACCAGAACAACGGGACGAGCGATTTCCAATCCGGCGTAGTGGGGTCGACGCCGGGGGCTGCGATCGGCGGGATCGGCAGCGGAGGCGCGCCGTGGGTGGTGAATCAGGGACAAGTACAACTGTCGCCGGACGGTCAACTTCAAGTCCAGGTGCAAGGTCTGCTGATTGGGCCGGGTGGTCCGGCGAACTTCGTGGGAACGACGGGTCCGGTCACGATGGTCGCGGCGACGGTGGTTTGTGGTGGAACGGGAGGGACTGCCGTGGTGGTGCCGGAATCCTCGGTGATGCCGGCGCAGTTGAGTGGCTCGGGGAACGCGCAGATTAATCAGTCGGTGAGTCTGCCGGCGTCGTGCATTGCTCCGGTGGTGCTGGTGAGGATCTTCAATCTGAGTCAGCCGCCGGGATCGCAGTTGGGACCGTTCATCGCGGCTAGTGGGATCGCGCCGAATATGGGACAGAACCAGAACGGGAATCAGAACGGGAATGGGCACGGGGACGGGGATCGGGAGTAGGAGTCGCCGAGCCCGGGTTCACGCAAAGACGCGAAGCCGCAAACAAAGACAAAGGCAAAACGTGGACAGGCGAAAGCGCCTGTCCTACGTCCGTTTGTACACCGGGATTGGGGGCGTGCTGCTGCCGATTGGTGAATGGAATGCAACGAGGGGGGCGGCTTGGGAGTACGAGGCCAAGCTCGACGGCTGGATCAGGTATCAGCGCGTCAGGTTTCGCCCGCAGCGCCAGTCCGGATACTAATAAGTTCCGTTGCAAAGGCTGCGGAAGACACTTCAATAGTGAGGAAGAACTGAAGGAGCACCAGAGGGGCTGCCTCGCGGCCAAGAGTGAAGGATCGGGTGGCCGCAAGACGGGATAGGGCAAGCTCGAAGACGGGGAAGATCGGGACTGGGTGAGCACTCCGTAGAGCGCCACGGCCGCGCCGCCAAGCAGATTGCCGGCGGCACGGCCGGTGGAATTCATTAGCCACGGCCGGCGAGGCGGTCGTCGGTGGTTGTCGTCGTGGTGCGATCGTCCATGTGACGGTTGCCGCGAAACAGTCCGGCTAGTCCTGCGAGGCCGACCAGGCCGATCCAACCGAAACTGTGCCGCTCGCTGCCGTTGTTCTGGTTGGTTCCATATCCATTACCTGAATACGGGGCGGTTCCTGTTGTGGGCGTGCCGGTGGTGTCGCTGCCGGCGCCCTGAGTCCCGGTCGAGGTCGCGGCGCCTGAGGGCGTAGTGCCTGGAGTGGTTGTCGGCGAATTCTGTGCGAACGAGGGTGCGACAGCTAGAGCTCCGGTCAATAATACGCATCGAAGTACGTTAGAAAAAGGTCTCATATCACAGTCTCTCCACCGAAAATAGTCGCAGTCAGCGCGCCACTATTCGCAAAATCGCAATTTCGCGGATGGTGCAAGGATGGCTATTTGGAGGCGGCGCGACCGCACGCCGCCACCTGGAGTTATGTGTAAGAACGCACTTATCGGCGAGTTAGTCGCCGTTCGCCTTTACGTTCGAACCGCAAACGGAGCCCCGGTAAACGAGGTTGAAGGTGCCGGTTGTGGAGGTGGGGAACTGGGCGAGACCTATGTACGTGAGCTTTCCGGTGGCCCCGCTGTACTTGCCCGATCCGCCGGTGACGGTCAAGGTGACGTTCACCGAGAAATCGGAACTGCCGACGATCGGTGTTACTGTTACAGCCCCGGTGCCGGTCAGGATATCGCCTCTGTTGGTCACGATGATGTCGGACGAAGTCGATCCGTCAGGGCTGGTGACAACGGCCGTGCTGACGCCGTTGAGCACTCCAGTGACAATGCCTAACGTCCTGCCATAAGGATCGTTAGTGGGGACGATCGTCTCCGTCATGTTGCCGCTGACGCTTTGGCAATCGGCGCGCGCCTGGAGGGCCGTGCCGAACACGGCGAGGCACATTGCCAGTAGTGTTTGCGTGGTTCGTTTCATTGCATTTCTCCTTTTTCGCTTTGACCTGCTTGCCGATTCAATCCGGCTCACCACAATTAAGGGAAACGGGCGGACAAGGTTACAGGCTCGGCGGCGGAAGGGAATAGAATAACTGTTGAATTCCGGCCGAAATGCCCAATTGTTCACAATGCGGAGCGGAACTGAATCCCGACGGTCCCGCAGGCTTGTGTCCGCAGTGTCTGATCCTGGGCGCGTTCGACACGTCTTTCGCGGCGTCCGGAACCCACGGCATCGATACAGCGCGACGGACAGCCGGTGAGGACGACTTCGGGCGTTATGAAATCCTGCGGCCTTTAGGCGAAGGGGGGATGGGCACCGTCTACCTCGCCGAGCAACGTGAACCCATTCGCCGTTGTGTCGCGCTGAAAGTGATCAAGCTGGGAATGGACACCAACCAAGTGCTGGCGCGGTTCGCGAACGAGCGCCAGGCATTGGCGATTATGGACCACCCGAATATCGCGCGGATCTTCGATGCCGGGGCTACGCGGAAGGGCCGGCCTTACTTCGTGATGGAATACATTGAGGGCGCACCCATCACTTTGTATTGCGACCGGAAACGAATGACGGTGGCGAGGCGATTGGAGCTCTTTCTGGCGGTATGCCGAGCCGTTGATCATGCACATCGGAAAGGTGTGATCCATCGGGACATCAAGCCCTCGAACGTACTGGTAAAGGAACAGGATGGCGCTCCGCTTCCCAAAGTGATCGACTTCGGGATCGCCAAGGCCACGGACCAGTGGGCGGTGGAGAATACTCTGCTGACGCAATTCGGACAAATGATGGGCACGCCGGAGTACGCCAGTCCCGAGCAGGCGGAGGTGATGACTGGGGAGGTGCATGAGACCTCGGACGTTTATTCGCTCGGGGTGCTCTTGTACGAGCTACTGATCGGGGTGGTTCCTTTCGAGGCGGCCAGCATGCGGCGGGCGGGGTTGGGTGAGATGCTGCGAATTATTCGCGAAGAAGAGGCTCCGCCGCTCTCTCGTAAACTGAGCGCGATGGGGGCGGCAGCGGCGAGGATTGCGGCGTGCCGGCAAACGGATGCAGTGTCGCTGCGCCGTCTCGTGGATGGCGACCTGAGCTGTATTACGGGGAAGGCTTTGGAGAAAACTCGGGAGCGGCGATACCCGTCGGCGGCTGAGTTTGCCGAAGACATCCAGAGGTATCTTGAGCACCGGCCAGTGGCCGCATCGCCGCCGGAGGTGCTGCAGCGCGTGCGGACGTTTGTGCGGAGGCACCGGGTCGAAAAAGCGGGGTTGGGGATTGGGGGTTGGGGGCTGGGGATTAGCCGGGAACAGCGGCCTCTGCAAGCGGCGACGAGGGTCGCAATCGTCCTGGGCGATTTCGCGAATACGGCGGACGATTCGGGATTCGATCGAACGCTTCGCCAGTTGATGGCGGTTGAGCTCGGAAAGTCGCCGTACGTTAGCGTGCTGCCGGATGCCCGTGTGGGTGAGATACTGCGCCTGATGGTCCGGTCCGCGGAAACGAAGCTCACGCCGGAAGTTGCTTCGGAAGTCTGCGAACGGACAGGTAGCGCGGCGGTGGTCGAAGGCTGGATTGCACGGTTCGGCAAGCAGTACGTGTTGGGCGTGCGGGCAAGCAATTGCGGGACCGGCGAGAGTTTGTTTGAAGAGCAGACTCCCGCGTCGAGTCACGACGAGATCTTCAAGGCATTAGCCCAAATCGCAAACCGTTTCGGAAGCTGGGCCGGCGAACTGGCGCAGGGTTTGGAAAAGGAGCCCAGTCTTCCGGTCGAAGTAACTACAGCGTCGCTGGAGGCGTGGCGGTCGTATAGCGCGGCGATGAGGGAGTTCCAGGCGAAAGCGCAGTCGGCCGCGGCGATCTCACTGCTGAAGCGCGCTATCGAAGTCGATCCGAAATTTGCAATGGCGTATGCGACTCTCGGCCGCGTTCATGCTGACGTGGGGGAGACCGAACTTGCGGCGGAGAATGTCAGTAAGGCGTATGCGCTGAGGGGCGGCGTCAGCGATCGGGAAAACTATTTCATCAGCTTCACCTATCACCGGCAATTGACCAGAAACCTGGAACTCTGCCGGCAGACCTTGGAGGCATGGACGCGAAAATATCCAAGGGATTTGTACGCCCACGGATTCCTATCTGGATTTACATCGCCCGGGACTGGCCGTTACGAAAGAGCCGTAGAAGAGGGCCGGAAGGCGATCGAACTCGATCCGGATTTCGCGATCGGCTACGAGAATGTGGCGTTTGCGTGTCTCCATCTGAATCGCCTGCGCGAGGCCGAGGCACTGTTGGAGAAGGCGGCGGATCGGAAAATCGAAGTCGTCCAGTTTTCGTTGGTCCGGTATTTCATCGCGTTTCTCGGGAACGACAATGCGGCGATGGATGTGGAGACGGTCCAGCGGAGGGTGAAACACGAAGCGCAAGGATGGTTCGAGCATCAGGAAGCGATGACTGCGGCATATCAAGGGCGACTCAAAGATGCAAATCGGTTATCGGCACGCGCAGTAAGTCTGGCCCGGCAGGGAGGGTTGGTGGGCCGCGCCGCGATGTTCCAAGGGGCTGCGGCGGTGTGGAATGCCTGGTACGGGAACGGGACGGAGGCGCGTCGAGACGCGGAGGCGGCCTTGTCGCTCCTGCGAAGCCGGGATGCCGACTATGGCCCTGCTTTTGCGCTTGGGCTTTTGGGCGATAGCGCGACAGCCCATGAGCTCGCGGCGGAACTCGAAAGGCGGTACCCGGAGGACACGTCCGTCCAGTTCAGTTATCTGCCTGCGCTGCGGGGACTCGAAGCACTCCACGAGGATGCCCCGGCGAAAGCGCTCGCAATGACACAAGCGTCTGAACCATACGACCTCGCGGTGCCGGGTACCGCATACTTCACGGGTGCTTCGTTTTTCGGAGCTCTCTATCCAATCTACGTGCGCGGTCTCGCGTATTCTCGCATGGGAAGCCACCTCGAGGCAGCGGCTGAGTTTCAAAAGATCTTGGGCCATCCCGGAATCGTGCTGAACGATGCGGTGGGGCCGATGGCGCGGCTCCAGTTCGCGAGGGAGTTGGCGGCCTGTGAGGATCGCGCGAAATCGGCTGCCGCTTATAAGGACCTCGTGGCTGTGTGGAAGGATGCCGACCCCGAGATTCCGTCGGTCCAGGAAGCCAAGATGGGGGCCGTGCAAACGTAGGGCGAGTAACTTCCGGGCCCGAATTCCTTATTGAGGGTATAACGATGACTGACGGGCACACGATGGATACGCTGTCGGGACCCTCCCACTTTCCGACCACCCGCTGGACCCTGGTGGTAGCTGCCGGCGATCAGCGCCGGAAGGAGGCCCGATCGGCGCTGGTTACTCTGTGCGAGAACTACTGGTATCCGCTGTATGCGTATTTGCGACGGCGGGGTTATGCGGCGGATCAGGCCCAGGATTTGACTCAGCAGTTCTTCGTGCGTGTGCTGGAAGGGCGGTATCTCGATCGCGCCGATCCGGAGAAGGGCCGGTTCCGCTCTTTTATTCTGACGTCGCTGAAGTTCTTTGTGGCCGACGAAAAAGATCGGGAGCGTGCATTTAAACGCGGCGGCGGCATGCTTCTGCCGCTCGAATTCCCGGCAGGCGAACAGCGGTATCAACGCGAGCCTGTGCACGACGAAACGCCGGAGCGGATCTTTGAACGCCGGTGGGCACTGTCGGTGCTCGATCGGGTGGTGGAGAGACTACGGGACGAATTCGTGCAGCGCGGACGCCCGGAGCATTTCGAGCGACTGAAGGTGTTCCTTCTGGGTCAGCCGGACGCGCCGTATGCCGCAGTCGCCGGCGAGATGAAGATATCCGAGGGGGCGCTCAAAGTGGCTATTCACAGGCTGCGCAAGCGGTATCGCGAGTTGTTTCGCCAGGAAATCGCGGAGACGATTGCCGATCCTGCGGAGGTGGAAACTGAACTCCGGTATTTGGCGGCCGTACTCACCAGGAGATAGGCTGCTCATTTCGCGGCGGCCGCGCGGGCGCGGAGGCGGGCTTCGATGCGCGGCCGGGGGCGGCGCTCGCCGATGCGGACCAGGCACACGCCCATCGCGACGAGAAGCGCGCAGACTGCGATAACCGTGAAGGGGCTAACTCTGGAGGCGGAGAGGAAAGTTTGCGCGTCGTCGGGGCTGGAGGAGAGCGTCTGGGTGAGGGAAGAGATCGACCATCCCGCGAGTTCCACGCATGCGAAGGCGGTGACTGCGTCTTTGGCGATCCGCTTCACGCCGGTATTGCTGCGCACCGCCAGGAGGATCGACAGGCACAGTAGCAGAGAGCACGCGGAACCCGACACGGCGCGGAACGCCTTGATGGCGGGAGTGGCTGCCGCCGAGATGCGGACGTGCGGGACGAGGCTGAAGACGACGAAGTCCTGGACTGCGCCGCCGGTGAGATATGCCGCGAAGACGTGGCCGAGTTCGTGAATTGTCAAACAGACGAACAGCGCGGCGATCGCGATCAGGGGCCTGGGGATCCTGTGGAGCAACCCTTATTGTACCTTTTAGCGATCAGCGGTCAGATGTCAACGGTCAGGTGTGGGTCGCCGGGATTGGGAGCGGCGACCATTAACGCGAATCGGTGACGGTGAGGCGGCGGAAATCGAGGGTGCGGCGGAGGTTGCCGTATTTGAGGACGAGCTGTTCGGAATCCACGGCGGCTTCGAGGAAAGGGCCGCCGAACAGGGGCCATTGCGCGTAGTCCAGCGGCGTGCCGTCGACGCGGGGGGTGTCGCCGTAGGTGAACGTCAGGGTGCGATTGCGGAGGGAGCGGAAGCGGACGGAGGGCGCGCCGTTGAGGTGGAATTCGAGGGGCAGCGCGAGGATGGCCTTTTGGAATGCCGCCATGCCGGCGAATTCCGAGCGGGCGGCGACCTGGACGATCATCCCGTTCTTCAGATATGGACTGAAGAGGCGCCGTCCGCCGCCCTCGATGGGTCGCCACGAATATGGCTGGAGGGGACGGCAGGCGATGAGGGCATCGCCGCCGCGCGCGAAGATCCAGCCGGACTTGTCCTCCACGATGTCGGCGAGATCTTTGGAGAAGAAGCCGTTGATGTGCGGGAAGCGAGTGCCGGGCGCGATGTCGTAGAGCGCGATGATGGTGTCCTGGTCCTGAAAGATCTTCTCATATGGCGAGCCGCCGACCAGCTTGTCGGGGGAGTCGTAAGTCTTCTTCGAACTGACCACGCCCGAGATGCCGGTGTCGGGCGGGAAGGTGAAGTAAGTCTGTAACTCGTAGAGGGACGAGTAAGGCTGGAGCGTGAAGAGCGTGTTGTGCACGCCACGCGCGTCCGGCACTCGCCAGGTGACGTCCCACGAGTGCTCCTGTATAGGCTGCAGGATGCCGCCCTGGTCGGAACTGACGGCGTACTCCTGACGCACGTAAGTCGTCTTGTAGACGGGGCCGTGCAGGTCGTCGTTGAAGCGCCAGCGATTGCGGGTGCGCTTGCGCTCATAGTGGGTGTAGGGCTTGGCGCGGTCCGTGGCGATCTCTTGCAGGATCTCAGGAGGTTCGTACGCGCTCGCCAGCGCATAGAAAATGACGTACCCGTCGGGCGGTTCGAGCGGCCGACCGACATTGAACCAGAGCCAGCCGAAATCACTGGACACGTTGTTCCACTTCTCGATCACGGGGTTGTCGTAAACGCGCGAGTGCGCGCCCACGTAGATGCCGTCGAGGTTCTCGGCCGCGTAATCGGCGATCAGGTAATCGAGCATCATGGCGGCGCGTTTCTTCATGGCGGGGTCGGCGGCCCACTCGGCGAGGTAAGACATCGAGAGCAGATACAGCCCCATGTAGTGCGGGCTGTCGTATTCTCCCTGGCCGCGGCGCGTGGTCAGGCGCACCCAGTTCTCGATCCACTGCGCCGCCTCGCGCTGATTTTCCGCCGACGACTTGCCGGTGTACCACTGGTCGCCGGGTTGGCCGGGCCACATCTGCGCCATCAGGTACAGCGAGGTGTAATAGAGCAGCCAGTGATTTTCGGTGTCGCCGCGATAGGGCATGTAAGTGCGGAACGACTCGCGCAGCGCATGGCGTGCGGAGTCGGATAACTGGCCGCGGTCGACATAGGCGATGGCGGTAACGGGGAACATCCAGAACATGTCGCCGGTGGGTCCGGCGGCGAGGAGTTCTTCGAGACGGCGGGAGCAGGCCGGCGCGTCCTCGTGCATCCACAATTTGGCGGCGATATTGGCGTAGCCGAGCGGAGCGGCGGTCGTCGGGTGGGCATAGGCTTCCACGATCGTGTGCAGGCGCTGATCGAATTGCGGGCTCCGGGCGAACAGCGGGGTGGTGGCCAGCAGCAGCAGAAATCGGATCATCGCGGCAACTCCGGAACGAACTTCATGCGATAGACCGCGCTGCCTTCGAGTCCATCCTTAGACCAGGTTTTGCCGGCGTCGTTAGAGACGTACAGCGCCTCTTCGTGCACGCTGGCGTAGAGGCCGCCGGGGTGGGCCGGGTCGAAGGCGACGCTCCAGGTGGATGAGGCCGGCAGGCCTGTGTTGCGCGATTCCCAGGTCTTGCCGCGGTCCTCACTGACCGCGACCCCGGTGCCCCATCCGGCCACGGCGACGCGATTGGGGGAGTTCGGGTCGAAGGCGATGTCGTAGAGATTGCGTCCCACGCCGAGATTGCCGGCGCTTTCGAAGCTGACACCGCAATCGGTGGAAGCGAAGAGGCCACCGCCCTCCGTGCCGGCCAGCCAGTAGCAGGGGTCGTGGGGCGACTGCTCGATGTGCAGCACGGAAAGCCCGGCAGCACCGGCCAGATGCCAGGACTTGCCGCCGTCCGCGCTGCGGAAGATGCCCTCTTCGTTGCCGGCCAGCAGGACACCGGCGCGGCTGGAATCGACACGCAGGGCGGCGGTGTACTTGCGGTGCAGGGTCGCGGAGGCGTCCTGCCACGTCGCTCCGCGATCATGCGTCACTTGGATGCCGGCCGTGTGCGCGAAATAAATGGTGCCGGGCGCGTTGCGGTCGACGGAGACATCCTGCAGTTCGGTGACGTCGTTGCCGGTGAGGATCTTCCACTTGTCGCCGCGATCGGTGACGCGAAGGAGGCCATTTCCGGCGGCAACGTACACCGTGGCAGGGTCGGCGGGGTCGTAATCCACCGCGGAAATGAAGGGGTGGTTGAAGCCGGCGTGGCGCCACTCGCCGCCGTCGGGCTTCACGAAGATTCCGCTGGGCGGCAGTTTGGCGCCGACCACGTATCCCTTCGACTGGACCATGCACGTGTACAGCGTGTAGTGCGTGTCCACAGGAGGGGACGGCCGCCTCGCGGATGCGGGCCGCGTCAGGGCGGACTGCAACTCGAGGTGCTTGGCGATGTCGCCTCCGGTGGCGAGGTAGAAGTCGGTCGCGGCGACTCCGGCATCGATATTGTCCACGGGTGTGGGATCGCCGGTGAAGCGGGCGTCGCGGAGTTCCTGCCACGTGCCGTCCAGTTTGCGGATCCAGCCGTTGCCGAAGCGTGCGCGGCGCCGTTCGTGGAGGCTCTTACCGTCGCGGCGGAAATCTTCGATGAAGGAGTAGTAGCCGGAGAGCGGTGCGCCGGCGGTGGTGGTGCGGAACGTGACGAGGTGTTTCCAGGCGCCGGTTTCGTTGACGAAGAAGTAGGCCGAGAAGGCGGTCTTCTGCTTCTCTATAGAGGCCTGCACCATGAAGCGGTAGGTCTGGCCCGGTTTCCAATCGTAATCGAGGAAGCTCTGGCCGCCGGTGCCTTCGCCGCCGAAGCGTCGCACCCGAACATCGTCTGCATGGTAGAGCATCTCGACCTGCCGGTCGGCGGGCACACTGCGGGGATCGTTTTGCGCGCCGGGGTCCCAGACCGAGAAGATCACGACCTTCTTGCGATTGGGGCCGAGGTCCTGAATGCCGAAATATCCCTGGCGGAAACCGCACGCCATGAAATAGCTGTTGGGCGTGGACTCTTCCACCGTGAGTTCGTTATAAAAGACCGTCGACGGCTCGCCCGGATAGCGCAGGTGGACCGAACGGGCGGCGTTCGGCGGCGGCGCCGGCTGGGCCAGGAGACCGCCGGCGCAAACGAGAAGGGCAAGGCTGCCGCGCACACAAACAGTGTACTGGCTCAGCAGCCCTGCACGTTAAGCGGAATAAGGGGCGAACTCCTTGTCGCGAGAATCGGGGCCGGCGCCGGAAGTGAGCTGGATCGCTTGGGCGGCGGCGTGTCCTGCGGCGGTGACGGTCCATCTGGGAAGAAGCCTGCCGCGGACTGCGGCACGCCGGCCTGGCCCGGGATGGCCACGAGTTAGCTTGGTTCATTGTGATAGAAAAGTGGCATGGGACAAAGATTTGGCTTTCGATGCGGCGCTTGCAGCTATGCAGCGGAGGTTTCCGGTGGTCCCGACTGCGGCATGACGTGCCTCACTCAGACGGTGAAGTGCGGCGTCTGCTGCCAATTGTTTGATGTGGAGGTGTCGGATAGACCGTGGGATCAACTGAGCAGGAAAGCGATTCGCAAGATCGAGTGCCCCAGGTGCGGAGGTTCGACGCTCAAACGATGGGACCACCCAGGTGCGTGTCCACGATGCGGACGCTCTTCTCTGGATCGCGGCGAGGTGACCCTGATATGGGACTGACGACTACATAAGCAAGCGTCGCCGGCCGGAGGCCTACGCTACGTTAATTGCATCTTAGTGCGATGATTGGGTCGATTCTGGAGGCTTTCCAGGCTGGGATATAGCCGGCGATGGCGGCGACGAGGATAAGTAGCGTTCCCACCTCTATATATGTCACCGGGTCGCCGGTTGTTATGCCGAATAACAGGCTGTCGAGGGCGCTGCCGAGAGCTCGTGAAGCGGCCATTCCCAGGGCGAGACCGGCAAGGGCCAGTCCCAGCGTGCGGAGCACGATGCGGCGTTGCAGATCGGAGGCGGATGCTCCCAGCGCCATGCGAATCCCAATTTCCTGCGTCCGTTGACTTACCGAGAACGAAATGACGGCATAGATTCCCAGCGACGCGAGGACCAGGGCGAAGCCCGCGAAGCCGGCCAGCAACATCACCAGGAACCGCCGGGGTGACACCGCTTTGTCGACCAGATCCTGGAAGGTCACAAACTCCCGGACCGGCAAGTTAGGATCGATGGGCCGCAGCACGGTGCGGATTCCCGCCGCCAGCCGGTCCGGAGGAAGCGCGGTTCGCACCACGAGTTGCATGTCCGCATAGTCGCCGGTCTGCCGCATGGGCAGGTACATCTCGAGGCCGCTGGCGGCTTCCAAAGCCGCATGACTTACGTCGGCGACCACGCCCACAACTCGCCGTCCCTTGTCTGTGGTGATCATCTGGCCCACGGGATTCTGGCCCGGCCAGAGTGTGCGGGCAAACGTCTCGTTGACCACTACGACGCGCTCGCTGGAGGCGCGATCCTGCTCGGTGAATTCTCTGCCGAAGCGCAACGGAATTCCAGCCGCGGCGAAGTACCCGTCGGTCACGACGCGAACGAACGACTCCGGCTGGTGGCCCTTGGCGTATATCTGTCCCGCAGCCGCGACAGCCCACGCGCGATCGTCGCGCAAGGGCAGGGCATCGGTAATCCCGGCCGCCACCATGCCGGGGACTGCGCGAACGCGGTTCAGCACATCGTCGATAAACGAGTTCTGCCGGGCCAGACTCGACAGACGGAAACTCGGGTCGATTCTCAACGCGGCCGCACGCTCCGGTTGGAATCCCGGATTGACGTCGAGCACGCGGAGAAAGCTGCGGATCAGCAGTCCCGCGCCGACCAGCAGGATGCAAGCGAAGGCCAGTTCGGCAACCACCAGCCCATCGCGGACCCAGGCATGCCGCTTGCCGCCGCTCGATCCGCGGCCGGCATCCTGCAGCCCTTCACGCAGCGAGATCGACGAAGCGCGGAGGGCCGGCAGCAGGCCAAAAACGACACCGGAGGCGACGGCCGCCAGGAACGTGAAAAGAAGCGCGCTGCCATCGATCCGCACGCTTTCGAGTAACGGCAGATTGAAGGCGTGGAGATGCGCCACTTCGCGTGTACCGGCCTCGGCGAGCACGAGGCCCAATAGTGCGCCGCAGCACGACAACGCCACGCTTTCCGTGAGCATCTGCCGCAGCAGGCGAAAATGTCCGGCTCCCAAGGCCGAGCGTAGCGCGATTTCCTTCTGCCGCGCGCCTAATCTCGCCAACTGCAGATTCGAAAGATTCGCGCACACAATCAACATCACGACACCGACCGCGCAGGCCAGCACGAACAGCGCAGGGCTCACCGGCCCGCTCACGTGCTGCTCCAGAAGCGCCAGTCTGGGAGCGATCGGGTTCCGTTCGGGATGCCGGCTCTCCAGTTGCTTTGCCAACATCGCAAGCTCGGCCTGGGCGCCGCGTACGGTCGCGCCGGGCTTCAGCCTGCCGACCACTTTCATTGTGTTTCCCGAGGGTTTCGCCTTGTCCGTTAGCGGCCACGGGACAAAGATATCGACGGGTGTGCCGGGAGCAAAGACGCTGGCGAAATCGAACGATGCAGGCAGCACGCCGACGACGGTGGCCGGAGTGTTGTTCAGAGTCAGCCGGCGGCCCACCACGTTGGGATCGGAGGCAAACCGCGATCGCCAGAAGTTGTAGGTCAAGAGCATGGCCGGCGGCGCGGAATATTTCCCCTGGCTTTCCCCGGTAGTGAACTGCCTGCCGAGCATTGGCTGCACTCCGAGGACTTCGAAAAAGTTCTGAGTGACAGGCACGCTGGTGAGACGCTCGGGCTCGCCGGCGCCCGTCAGTTCGTGGTCGCCTGGGAAGTAATACGCGCACCAGCCCGCCAGATCGGAGAACGAGCGGTTCAATTCCCGGAGGTCGGAATAATGCTCGGTCTGGATGGCGGTGAAGTCGCCGCCATTGGTAAGCCACACCAGGCGTGCCGGATCGCGAAACGGGAGCGGCCGGAGGAGCAGCGCGTTGACTACGCTGAAGACGGTGGAACTGGCTCCGATGCCGAGACCGGCGATGAGAATCGTGAAGGCTGCAAATCCGGCGTCGCGCCTCATGCCGCGAAACGAGTGGCGCAAATCCTGTGCCAGATCGCTGAGCCAGCATGCGATCCAGGTGGAGCGGGCTTGTTCCGATTGTTGTGTCATGTTGCCAAACTTTCGGTGGGCGGCCGCGCGCGCTTCCTGCTCGCACATGCCGTGCGCCACCAGATCCTCGGTCATCGACTCGATATGGAATTGCATCTCTTCCCACAGTAAACGCTGACGTTCGCCGTGGTGCAGCCAGTAACGCAAGCGCCGCCGCATTAGGCAAACCCCATGATGCGGGCCACCGCGCCGGTGACCTGGCGATAGCTGACCGACTCCTGGCTGAGGTGTTTCCGGCCTGCGGGAGTCAGATTATAGAAACGAGCGCGCCGGTTATTGGCCGAGAGTCCCCACTCGCCGTCGATCCAGCCATTCAGTTCCAGGCGCTGGAGAGCAGGGTAGAGAGAGCCTTCTTCGACGCGCAGCAGATCGTCGGACAACTGCTGGATCAGTTGCGCGATCGCGTAGCCGTGGAATCGGCCGCGCATCAGGATTTTGAGCACCAGCATGTCGAGGGTGCCGGGCAGGAGATCGACCTTCGGTTTTTCGCTTCCCATAGGCTGTCTGAGTATCAGACGGCGGGAGTCGTGGTTGGGATAGCAAGAAAACGAGCGTAGTTACTCGCAGATGGTGAGGATCGTATTCTCCTCGTTTACGCTGGTTCGCCAGGCGTCTATGAGCGCCTTGTAAGCGTGGCCGACCGGCCGGATATTGCGATCCAGGTCGCAGAGGCCGAGGCTGTTGACGCGGCCATTGTTCTCGCGCAGGCCGGTGTCCCAATCGACCTGGTCCTGCAGGCTGTACCAGGTGAAGCCGAGGATCGGCACGCCCTCGCGCCGCAATTGACGGACATTGGCCCACTCTTTTTTGAGCCAGGCGATGGCGCCGGGGTCGGAATAATTCGTCTCGGTGTGCATCACGGGCAGGTGATAGCGGGCGAAGTACTGATGAGTGATCGGGTAATAGCCGAAAATCTCGCCCGACGTCGAAATGCTGCCGTCGGAATGGACGAGGTTTTCGTTGCTCACATAATAATCGTTGCCCATGATGCAGCGCGACGTGAGGTGATGCTGCAGGAACCAGTGGTATTCGTCGGCGGTCATGCCGTTTCCGAGCAAGTACTCGTAGACGGTCGCGTTGATGTGATGGCCGTAAGTCAGGTCGAGCGAGAGGAAACGCTTCTCATTGAAGCGGCGCGCGTTGGCTTCGCAGTCGGGTGCGTCGGGATGAAAGTATTGCGTAGATTCGCTTTGAATGAAGATAGCGCCGGGCCGCACGTCGAGAATCGCATGCATCGCCAGCACGTTGGCGCGGCACAGGTTCTTCAGCGCATTGACGAAAGCGCGATCGGTGCTGAGCCGTTCGTTCCACCAACCGAACTGGGCGGAAAACGTGGCAGCGACGAAGATCTCGTTGATAGGCGTATAGAATCGCACCCACGGATACCGGCGCGCGAAGGCCTGCGCGAATTCGGTGAACAGCCTGGGGAAATCGGGGTTCTGAAAGTTACCCATCCAATCGGGAACGCCGAAGTGGCAGAGGTCGGCAATGACGGTGACTTTCTGCTCTAGCAGCGCGTGGAACGTGTCGTCGACGAAACTCCAGTCGTACTTGCCGGGGCCGGTGTGCACGGAAAAATAGGGCGGGCCATAGCGCAGATACTCGATCCCTAATTCCTTGAGCAGGCAAAAATCGTCGCGCCAGCACTTGTAGTGATTGGTCTTGGCGAGTTCATCCTGCCGGATGGTCTTACCCTGCCACTCGATGGTGGGATAACTGTTCTCGATTCCCGTAGCGAACATAAATTGCGCCATTGCTTCCCTCCCTCACAATATGTCCAGGCGTCCGCCATCCACCACCAGGGTCGTCCCGGTGATGAAGCGCGCTTCCGCCGCGGCCAGAAAACAGATGGCCGCGGCGATGTCCTCCGGCTTGCCGACGGCTCCTTGCACCTTTTCGACGCCGCTCTTGATGTTGGGATTATTCCAGAGCATCGGCGTATCTACGGCGCCCGGGGCGACGCAGTTGATGCGGATCTTGCGGGGCGCGAGCTCTTCGCTGAAGCCGCGCGTGAAGGCCTCCATGCCCCCCTTCGACGACGCGTACGGCACCACGTTGGTGGTGGTTTCATGCGCGTGGACGGAACTGATATTCACGATGGCGCCACCCGGCGGCATGTGCGGCACTGAGTATTTGCAGAAGAGAAACACGGAGCGGAGGTTGACGTTCAGGAGCTTGTCCCAGTCGGCGTCGGGCAGGTCGACGATGGGCTGGAAGGTCATCATGGCGGCGTCGTTGACCACCACGTCGATCTTGCCCCACTTGTCGACGGCCATCTTTACGGCCGCTTTCACCTCGACGGGATCGCCCACATTACATTTCACGAAGGCCGCCTGGCCGTGCGCGGCGGCTATCTCCTGGACGGTGCCATTGCCGTGCTGCTCATTCAGGTCTACGACCAGGACCTGACCGCCCTCGGCGGCGAACTGTTTGGCGACGGCCTTTCCGATACCCGAGCCAGATCCTGTGACAATACAGATTTTGTTGGTAAATCGAGGTCCCATTACTTCCATTGCACCAAGT
>Ga0105240_10001175_pt1 | contig 45877 bp, 33 predicted proteins | sample KBSC54metaG_FD_80426 | JGI IMG/M metagenome (GOLD analysis project Ga0105240, IMG submission 80426) | Corn rhizosphere microbial communities from Kellogg Biological Station, Michigan, USA - KBS C5-4 metaG | ecosystem: Host-associated > Plants > Roots > Rhizosphere > Soil | place: Michigan, USA... | reverse complement strand
CCGTTGCGGCGCAGTCTACAATATTGAAAACTGGTTCATAACCCGCGTCGCCACCGTGTGGCCGGAATTTGCGAACAAAGAAGGGCCCTTAGCTCAATGGTTAGAGCAGCGGACTCATAATCCGTTGGTTCTGGGTTCAAGTCCCGGAGGGCCCACCAAAACTTCTTGGCTCATGAAACGAAATCGAGCGGCATCAAACGACTGCTTGCTCTTACACCCCGGCAACGACGCACGCGCTCATGCCAAACCTGGAGCCGCCACCAGACCGGCCATTGCGGATAAAGTAAAGCATAATCGACGGACGACCGATACGGATGTAATGCCTCATAGCGAGTCGCTCCGCCAGCGCGCTACCAGAGTCGCTCTTGAAGTGTACGGAATCGAGAAACGCGAGATGGAGATAGCGCTTGGACATTTCACAAAGGCATGTTTTCAAAAACCAACCTGGACCTCCCAATGAAAACGCCCGCAGGTGTCCGCGCGCACCCGGTGCGCCGCCACCGAATCAAACCGCCATCGCAGGCATCGAAAGCGCCGCATTCTTATGAATCGCTAACGCAATTTCCGTAAGACGCCGATCCGCCGCCTCCTCTTCATCGAGCGTAATCTGCAAAAGATGCGCCGCTTCGTCCATCCCCGCCGTTCGCACCGTGGCCCGCGCCGTGCCGTAGCTCGCGATCTCGTAATGCGCCATCTTCTGAGCCGTTGCGATAATCGCCAGATCCCTCAACAGAGGCTCCTCAATCTGATCCAGTTTTACCTGCGCTTCCGCGACCAGGCCTTTCACACCGTACGTCACCTCCCCCTCGCCGCTCGGAGTCTCGCGCGCCATTTCCAATATCTGTCGCAACCGCTCCGCGTGTCCCTCGGTCTCGGCAGCGTGTTCCCGAAGCGCACTCCGCAACGCGGCATCATTGGCCCAAGCGGCCAATTGAGGCAGCCGGCTGGCCTGCTCTGCCTCGTCCTGCAACAGGTCTTGCAAATCCCTGATCATCATCTGGCGGTAGTTCACAATTCCACTCCTTCGTACCGATCCTTATGCGATCACTACAAAGATGCATGCGCCCCGCCATTGGGATACTTCACGCCTGGGCAATGCGAACGAATGAAATTTCTGTGTTGATCCGACCCTAACAGCAGCCGCTCCCTTGCCGTCGCACGAACTGAACTAATGCAGTTCCAGCTTCTGCACCCGATAATTCCCAATCTCGCCGACATACAGCGTATTCTCGCTGCGGCAATCGATAGAATTAACGGTACCGAACTCCTTCATCAACTTCCCGGCACGCCCAAACTTACCCAGAACCGTCCCGTCCAGCCGCATTTTATAAATCTCCCCGGCCACATCGATATCGTTCCACGGATTCGAATTCGAGACATACAGCACCGGATTCGCGCCCCTGGTCATGCACATCGCCTGCGGATTTCCCACGCTCGAAATCGACGTCTTGAATGTGCCGTCGTTATCGAACACCTGAATCCGCTTATTCCCGCCATCGCCCGCGTAAACGTTCCCCTGCGCGTCCACCGCGACACTCAGCACATTCGCGAATTCATTCGGTCCAGCGCCTCTCTTGCCCCATGACTTCAAGAACTTGCCGTCCTTATCGAATTTCGCGATGCGCGCGTTCCCCGCGCCGTCCGCCACGAAGATGTTCCCCGCCGCGTCCCAGGCCACATCGGTCGGTCGGCTGAAGAGGTCGGTCGGCTGGCCTGCTCCATTGCCCGCGCCGGGCGCCCGCGCCGGAATAATCTCGGATTCCGTTTTCCGGCCCAGCAGCATCAGCACGCGTCCCTGTGGATCGAACTTAATTACCGTGTTGCTCATTTCATCGACAGCCCAAACGTTATCGGACGGGTCCACACGCACCTGAGAGGCGGCCATGAACGCATAGCTATCCTTCCCGATCTCCCTCACATACCTGCCTGTTCGGTCGAACTGAAACAGCCGCGAACCGCCGTGCGCAAACGGTCGCATTGTGCCGATTGTCACCGTAGGATGCCCCGTTCGCGTGTAGACGAAAATATCGCCTTTCGAATTCGTAGCCACGCCTTCCACTTCACCGAGATACAATCCGGCGGGCAGTTGCAGCGCGTTGGCTGCTGAATCGAATTTGATCTCGGGCGCTTGAGCAAAAGCCGCCCCGGCAAGCACGCCGGCAATCACTGTCGCCATCAATATGTTTGAAGTATTTTTCATGGGTGTTCTCCTCGCTATACCGTTTGCGCTACCGCGACCCGCCGGTGCTCTTCACCGCGGCACTCGCCGAAGCCGGCTTAAGAATGAATTTCTGCACACGCCACGACTCAATTTCCCCGATAACAATCTCATTTGGATTGCGGCAATCCATCATGTGAACCACCTGAAAGCCGGGAGCGATTTTGCCGGGATGCCCGAACTTGCCCAGCACCGTCCCGTCGAGTTCCGCTTTGTAGATTTCCCCGGTGATTTCCCATGTCCCCGGCATATTCCCGTTGGGATTTGAATTCGAGAAGAACGCATACTGGTGCGGACCGCCCGAAACGCATACGGTCCAGCCAACGCCCAAATTCGTAATCTCCCGTATCGGTTTCAAGTCATTGTCCAGCACCTGGTACCGATTGTTCGTACGATCGGCGACCCACACATGGCCCTGTCCATCCACCTGCAGAGCGTGCGGCAAATTGAACTGACCGAGCGCGCTGCCTGCCTTCTCACTGCCGGCCTGTGCGAGGAACCGGCCATCTTTGTCATACTTCACCACCCGGTTGTTGCAGTATCCATCGGACACGAAAATATTACCCTGCGGATCCCATCCCACATCTGTAGGACGGCAGAATTCATACTTCTGCGCCGGACGCGCCGGACCCTGGGGCGGCGCGGGCAGCACGCCCAACACGGCAAGCGGCCTCCTTCCCATCACCATCAACACCTTGCCTTCGGGACTGAACTTGGTGATCATGTTCGATCCTTCGTCGACCGTCCAAATGTTGTCGTCCTTGTCCACACGCACCGAATGAGCGAACTCGAACCCGAGAAAACCGCTGCCAATTTCCTTTACGAACTTTCCGGTTTGGTCGAACTCGAACAGCCTGTTGTTCGCGCTGCGATGAAACACGAAGACGTGGCCCTTCGAATTGGTGGCGACCGCAACCGCTTCGCCAAGGTACTCGCCCGGCGGAAGCTTCAGAAAATTCGGTACCGCTGTGAAGGGAATTTCAGCAACATTCTGGATGGTGGCTTTGCGTTGAGCAATGGCAGGAAACATCACCAGCACCATCAAACCAACCTGCGAAATTAAAAGTCGTTTCATCGAAGTCTCCCGGGGAACCCGCCTAAACAAAGAACTGATTGTATGCCCGTTTGCTTGCCGGCGTGAATCCGCGTCCACCGGCGCTGTCGCTTTCCTGGTCCGATGTCCATCCGCTAACCATCCATTGACTCCAATCGGCTGTTAGTAGTAAAACTTACAAGTAATCCTTGACTCTGCCGTCAAATTATCCGATACCAACGCATATACGCCAATCTCCGGCGATCTGCGTTAGTGGGCCATGGGAACCGCAAAGGGGGGTCTAATGCATTTGAAAAACGTCTGTTTCAGCGCTTTCCGCAAACATTTTCTGGTGGGGTTATCCGCGGCATTGCTGCTCGGAATCGCCAGCCAGCCAGTACACGGGCAGGTTCTTTACGGCTCTCTTCTTGGCACCGTTACCGATCCAAGCGGGTCTGTAATACCAAACGCGGCAGTTGAAATTACCGCCAAAGATACAGGCACAAAGAGACAAGCCGCTACTGACGAAGGTGGCCGATACTCGTTCGTCAACGTGCTGCCCGGAACCTACGATCTGAAGGTGACGGCCACTGGATTTAAAACCTATGTCAAAACGGATATCAACGTTGTTCCAAATTCCATCGGACGTGTAGATGCCACTCTCGATGTTGGCCAGGCCTCGGAAACCATCACAGTTACCGGTGCCGCCGCCGAGTTACAGACTGACAAGGCGGATGTCCACTCCGTTATCGAAAGCAAAACAATTACCAGCTTGCCTCTGGGGAATTACCGCAATTACCAGAGTCTCATCAACCTGGTGCCGGGCGCGACTCCCGCGGCCCTGCAGAACTCCATCACCGATACGCCCGGTCGGGCGCTCCAGACTCATATCAACGGCGGCAACGCCCAAACAAACATCACGCGCATTGACGGCGCAACCAGCGTGAACGTCTGGCTTCCGCACCATGTCGGTTATGTAACCCCCGAAGAGAACGTTGAGGTCGTCAATATAACCACCGGTTCCGCTGATGCCGAACAGGGCATGGCCGGGACCTCCGCCATTACGCTTGTCACAAAATCCGGCACCAACGAGATTCATGGCAGCGCCTTTGAATTTCATGACGACCAGCACCTGAAGGCGCGCAACTTCTTCCAGTCTGCCGGTACTACTAAGCCTCTGAGTATTTTCAATAATTTTGGTGGTACCGTCGGCGGCCCAATCATGAAGAACAAACTCTTCTACTTCGTGAGCTACGACGGCACGAAGCAGCGTCAGGCTTCCCCGGCTTTCTACACGGTTCCAACAGCCGCTCAGCAGGCGGGAAATTTCAGCGGCATCTCGACGATTCTGTATGATCCCAATACCGGCAACCCCGATGGAACCGGACGCACGCCGTTCCCTGGGAATATCATCCCATCCAACAGGATTTCGTCCATTGCGCAAAAGCTGCAAAGTTTCTATCCCGCCCCGAATATCGGCGCCGCCACTCTCACCGCCAATAACTACTTCGCGTCGGGTGGTCCCATACTGGACCGCAATTTTATAGACGCGAAGCTGAATTTCACGCCCAGCGCCAAACAGACCATGTTTGCAAAATACGGTCGCATGTGGGCCACATCGGGCGGCAAGGCTGTGTTCGGCGTGGCGGGCGGCTCTGGATTAGGCGGTTCCGATCCCGGCCAGGGCGACACCACGATTCAGGTCGCCACCATCGGCCAAACGCGTACCCTCGGCAGGACACTCCTGCTCGACAGCGTACTGGGTTACGAGCGGCAGGATCAAAGCGTTCTGCCTAACGATTACGGCACCAATTATGGCCAGCAATTCGGCATCCCCAATACCAACGGTCCCGACATTCGCCAGAGCGGATTTCCCAACATCGGGATTAGCGGCTACAACGGCTTCGGAGTACCGAACTGGATGCCTGTGTTCCGCGTGGAAGAAAGCTACACCCAAAGCGACAACTTGACATGGACCAAGGGTGCCCATGAAGTCCGCTTCGGCTTCGATCTCGTGCGCCACCATCTGAATCACTGGCAGCCGGAAATCGGCCAGGGTCCGCGCGGCTATTTGGGCTTCAGCGGCCAGGAAACCGCGCTCAGGGGCGGCGCGGCGAACAACCAGTTCAATGCCTACGGTGCCTTCCTGCTGGGCCTTTCCGATGATGCCGAAAAGAGCCTGCAATACATTCTTGCCACCGGGCGTGAGTGGCAGTTCGGCTGGTATGCGCGCGACCGCTGGCAGGTAACTCGCAATCTCACCGTTACTCTTGGCCTGCGGTATGAGTTGTACCCGCTGATGACCCGTGCGGGCAAAGGCATTGAACGCTATGACCCGAGCAACAACAACGTGTACCTCGGCGGGCGTGGCAACGTTCCGGATAACGCCGGGATTTCTGTTAGCCACAAGCTCTTCGCGCCGCGGGTCGGCATGGCGTACAGGCTCGGCGACAAAACCGTAGTGCGCGCGGGCTACGGCATTAACTTCGATCCGATCCCCTTCTCGCGTCCGTTGCGCGGCTGGTATCCGCTGGTTGTAAACCAGGCGAACGTCGCCAGCGGCAATGGATGGAGCAGCACCCTCGCGACAGGAGTTCCGAACACCCAGGGTCCGGACCTTTCAACCGGTGTGGTCCAGTTGCCAGGCAATGCCAGCGAGCGTAGCCCGAACAGTTTTGTTCATCGCGGTTATGTGCAATCGTGGAACCTCACCGTAGAGCGCAAACTGCCTCTCGACCTGGTCACTTCAGTGGCCTACGTCGGAACCCACTCGGTGCATCTCCTGGCCGACTACGACATAAATGCCGGCTCTCCGGGTTCCGGCACGACAGGGCTTCCGTACTACGCCAAATACGGTCGCACGCTTCCGACACAAATGTGGGATGGTTACCTGAGTTCGAACTACCACTCGCTACAGGTGGCCGTGAACCGGTCGTTTACAAAGGGCTTCATGGTGAAAGGCGCCTACACCTACTCGAAGGCCATTGACTACACCGATGACGACGGTTGGGCCAGCGTGGGCTGGAACTGGGCACCCGTGTTCCAGCGCAATCGCGCCGCCGCGGGATTCGATCGGACCCATATCCTCCAGGTTGGCTGGATATATGAACTGCCCATGGGCAAGGGCAAGGCTTTTGCGCAATCCGGAATAGCCGCCGCCGTGTTGGGTAACTGGCAGGTTAACGGGGTTTTCTCCGCCTATACCGGCACGCCATTTACAGTTACCGGTCCGTCGGCTTCGCTAAACGCGCCTGATAATACTCAGACTGCAAACCAGGTAAGCGCTTCGGTGAACCGCCCCGGCAACGTCGGTCCCGGTCAGTTTTATTTCGACCCCACTGCTTTCGCCGCCGTAACCGCCCTCAACACGTTTGGCACCAGTGGCCGGAACATTCTTCGCAATCCCGGTGCCCTGAACACGGACCTCGATATCACGCGCGAGTTTCCGATAAAGGAGAGAATGAGGCTGCAATTCAGGGCTGAGTTCTTCAACTTGCCGAACACCTCACACTTCAATGGAGTTAGCAGCAGTGTGACCTCGGGTACCTTCATGCAGATAACCAGTTCGTATGGAGAACGTCAGGTTAGGTTCGGTTTGCGCGCGACGTGGTAGCGGGTAAAAATGAAGGTGTGACTTGTCGCACCGCGGTCCATCGCGGAAGGCGGCTGGCCTTGCCGGTCGCCTTCTGCTTTTTTGCGCTTACTTGCGGAATCGCCAGCGGCGAAGATGCCGCCCTTAAATCCCAGCGCGCCAAAGCCATCATGGCGGCTGGCCGATATGAGGAAGCGATTCCGCTTTACAAAGAGCTGCTCTCCGAACTCCCGGGCAATCCGGGCATTCAGCTAAACCTGGCTCTTGCGGAACACATGGCCGGGCACGAAAAAGAGGCGATCCCCGTCTTTGAATCGGTCTTGAAAACCCAGCCTCATCTGATGCCCGCCCTACTCTCGCTGGGTGCCGCCCAGTTGGCTCTTAATCAGCCCAGGCAGGCTCTCGCGCCGTTGCGGAAGGCTGTGGCTGCCGAGCCCGACAACCCGGACGCCCGGGGCATGTTAGCGGATGCGCTCAGCGGCGCGGGCGAATTCGATCAAGCCGCCGAACAATACCGAAGGCTCACTGAACTCGCCTCGAACGACCCGCGTGCATGGTACGGGCTTGGGATGACATACCAGGCTATGGCGACCGACGCTTTCGACCGGCTGCGCAAGCTCACCGCGGACTCACCTTTCCTCGCCGCCCTAATCGCCGACACGCGCGTGCAGCGTCATCAATACCGCAGCGCCTATTTCTTTTATACGCAAGCCCTGCGGGACTTGCCGGAACTCCATGGGGTCCACGCTGCACTGGCGGAGGTCTATCGGAAAACAGGCCATCCCGATTGGGGCGCGGCGGAAGACGCGAAAGAACGCGCGCTCGCGCCACCCGATTGCAAACTCCACTCTGCGGAGTGCCGGTTTGTGGCAGGCCACGATCTTCAGGCGATCACGCTGACGCCTGCCGGCGTGCCTTCCGCGGAAGCACTCTTCTGGCGCGCCAAGGCTGCCAATGAACTCTCGCTTCAGGCGCTTGTCCGCCTGGGGCAACTGCCTCCATCTGTCGAATACCATCGCCTTCGCGCCGGCATCGCGCGCGACCAAAACCATCATCTGGAATCCGCCAATGAATGGCGGGCGGCACTCGCTCTGGCGCCCGGAAATCCAGCGCTGCAACAGGAACTTGCCATTTCCCTTTTCCTCGCCGCCGATTATCGGGCTGCCCTCACGGAAGCGGAGAAAGTGCTTGCGCTCGATCGCAAATCGCCTCAAATGAACTTCACCGTCGGAGATAGCTGGTTGCGTCTCGAAGAGCCCGAGAAAGCTGTTCCCTATCTGAGGACCGCGCTTCTATCGGATCCGAAATTGCTGGCAGCCGAAGCCTCGTTGGGCCTCGCGCTTTCTCGGCTCGGAAAGTTTGCTGAAGCTGTGCCGCATCTGGAAAAGTCGATTTCGCTCGATGACGACGGCAGCCTGCACTATCAACTTGCCCGCGCCTTCCAGGCCGCCGGAAACGCCGCTTTGGCGCAAACGGCAATGGCGCAATATCAGGAACTGCTGAAGAAAAATCAGGAGCAGAAAGAAGAGGCTGCGAAGGAAACCACCGTCGCCCCTCCGCAATGAATCGGACACTTATCCCCGCGGCCGCACTGGCGGGAATCCTGCTCGGCGCCACCGCAACCGCTCCGCCCATACGTTTTCGTGAAGTTGCATCGCAGGCGGGCATTTCATTCGTTCTCGAAAATAATCCCACCGAACAGAAGCGTATGATCGAGACCATGCCTGGCGGCATCGCCGTTTTCGATTACGATGGCGACGGACTGCCCGACATTTACTTCACCAACGGAGCCGATATCCCCTCGCTTCAGAAGTCCTCGCCGAAGTTCCACAACCGGCTTTATCGCAATGAAGGCAACATGCGATTTCGCGACGTGACGGATCACGCGGGCGTCGCCGGCGAGGGTTACTCGATGGGCGCCGCCGCTGCCGATTACGATAACGACGGTCGCACTGACCTCTTCGTCGCGGGTGTCAACCGCAATATCCTCTATCACAATCTTGGCGACGGCCGTTTCGAAGACATGACCGCCAAGGCAGGCATCTCAAGCGGCGAATGGGCCGTAGCCGCCGGGTGGTTCGATTACGACCGCGACGGCAAACTCGATCTCTGGGTAGTCCACTATGCGAAGTGGCCCCCCGCCGGGGACCGGTTCTGCGGCGATACCGCGCGCGGTATCCGAATTTATTGTCATCCGAAATACTTTGAAGGGCTCGCCGCCACGCTGTATAGAAATCGCGGAGACGGCACGTTCGAAGACGTCACGAAACGCGCGGGCTTGAGCGCGTTCCCGGGCCGGGGCATGAGCGTGGCTTTCGCCGATTATGACCAGGACGGGTTTCCAGACGTGTTTGTCACCAACGACAACATGCCGAATTTCCTGTTTCACAATAAAGGAAACGGGACCTTCGAGGAAACCGGACTGCTCTCAGGCGCCGCGCTCCGCGATCATGGCAAGCCCGTCGCAAGCATGGGTGTGGAGTTCAAAGACTACGATAACGATGGCCTTCCCGACGCCTTCGTGACTGCGCTCGCGGGCGAAACCTTTCCCGTCTTTCGAAATTCGGGGAAGGCCAGTTTCACCGACGCCACCTTTCCATCGAAGCTTGGTTCTTTGACCGTGAAACACAGCGGCTGGGGACTCGGGCTCTTCGATCTGAACAACGACGGCTGGAAAGATCTATTCACCGCCAACTCGCACGTAAACGATCGCGTAGAGATGTTCGAGCCGGCGACATACCGCGAGAAAAACAGTGTGTTCATCAATGAAGGCGGTGCTTTTCGCGACGTCTCCGACGATGCCGGGCTCTCCCTGGCCGCCGCTCATCGGGGCGCCGCGTTTGCCGACTTCAATGGCGATGGCCTGCTCGATGCCGTAGTCTCGTCGCTTGGAGCGCCGGCGGAGTTGTGGCAGAACGTGAGCCCCGGCAATCAGCACTGGATCATTCTTCGTCTCGAGGGAACGCGCTCCAATCGCGAGGGCATCGGCGCCCGCGTCAAAATCGGTAATCAGTACAACGAAATGACCACCGCCTCCGGATATGCGTCGTCGAGTGACTGGGGCGTACATTTTGGGTTGGGAAATACCGCGGCCGTCAAGAACATTCAGATCGTCTGGCCAAGCGGCATCACCCAAGTCCTGACGGACGTGAAGGCGGATCGGATCGTCCACGTCCTGGAATCGAAGTAGCGAAAAGCAGCTACTGCTGTTTCATAGCCCGCAAAACATCCATAGCCTGCTTCGCGGGTTCCGACTTGGGGTCAATCCGAAGCGATATCTCAAACTCAGCCTTCGCTTCATCCAGCCTCGCCATCTCAGCCAACACCATTCCCGCTTTCCCGTGCAGCTGCGCATCGCCTGGCCGCAACTGCAGCGCCTCTTTGTACCGTGCCAGCGATTCTTCCTTTTTGGCCGCTTTCGAAAGCTGATCGCCCCACAGCATCAATACCTCCCCCAAATGTTGTAGAGCGCGAGCATCATCCGGGCGCGCCTGCAACACTTGTTTGAAATCGCTCGCCGCCGGTTCCCACTCGCCGCTCGCCGCCTCCACGCTTGCGAGATCGAAACGCGCATCGGTATAACTCTCGTCCAGTGACAGCGCGCGCTTAAACTGCGCCTCCGCTTCGGGCAGGTGCGACGCGGAGAACAGAGCGATGCCCAGCTCCGTAGCCGCAAAGACGCTCCGCGGATCCGCCTTCGCCGCAATTTCAAAAAAGGGTACAGCCGCCACCGCATTGCCTTTCGTCAGCAGCAGATCGCCCATCGAGTAGTTCGCGGCGAAGTCTTCCGGATACTTCTCCAGCCTCTGCCGAACAATCGATTCCTGCAGCGTCGCTCGCTGGTCACCGGGCGTAGTCGGCAAGACCTGCAGCCAGAGATGTCCCATTTCGTCCGTCGCTTGATTGCCACCCTTCACCTCTACGGGCGGATTGTGCGGATTGCGCGCATTCTCCGCCGAATTGTCATAGTGATACCGCATTGAGATCACCGTGCCTTTGGGCAAGAGCAGCGGCTTCTTCAAGCGGTACACGCCCTGCCAGTTCAAATCCCACTCAGGGATTCGGATCAGCCAGGTACGCGTGCCGTCGGGCAGCGTGGCATAGCCTTCCAGCAGCTTGCCCAAATAGTGCGCGTGCGGATAGACCGCCAAAACATTCAGATCCATGGAACATCGGAAATCATCGCTCACAACGAAATCGTGCTCGCCGGGCGGAATGTCGATGATGCCGTCATGCTCAAGCTGAATGAGCATCGGAAATTTCGATTCGGGCTTGTCGCTGAAGTAAAGCCCGATCGTCGGACTAACCGTCTCCGGCTTGCCCGTTGGACGCAAATGCACATTGAGCACAAGATTCATTCCCGGGTCTGCCCGCCACGCCATCCCGTCGGATTCCCGCACGGGCTCGCTGCCCGGCTTCCATGAAAGAAAATGCCCGTCGGGATCGAACGTTTCTTCTTCGATCGTCAGGTCCATTCCGGGGAAGCCTTCGCCCGGAACCGGTTCCTGCCGTCGCGCGACGCCGGACCGGTCGAGCACCACATTTGCATGGTGGAACACCTTTGCGTTGCCGGGGCGAATCTCAACCGCTTTGATCCACCGCGTCGTCGTGATCGGCACGGGCATGATGAAGTTCCAGAAGATCTCCGTACCATCGGCGGCCAACTGATATGGCTTGTTGACGTGTAGCACCAGGTCGGGCGTTCCGAGTTGCCATTCGCTCGAAAACCTGGGCGGCGCCTGCCCGCGAACCGGTGTGCCGGCGGGTGTGCCCGTCCGAACCCAATCTTGAATTAACCGGATTTGGGCGTCGGTTAACCGGCGCTCCTCGGCGAAATCGCCATGGCCCGGTTCCGGCAGCCAGGGAGGCATATAACGGCGCTTCGTGACCTCGGCAATTTGGGGCGCGTGGCGCCTGACATCATCGAACGTCAGCAGGGGAAAAGGCGCGGATTCATTGGGCCTGTGGCACGGAGCGCAGTATTGATAAACGATGGGAGCGATGTCCCGGTAAAACGTGACGGGTTGCGTCGCGGCAGGCGCAAGAATTGGCGCCAATAGCAAAAACATCTTTGCGACGCTCATAATGCGTTGTTGTTAATATCTCACACCGGGCGCAATTTCCAAACGAAGCGCGGGCGATCCGGATATCTCAGCAACAGCAGCGCATCATGACTTGGCCGCGCGCATTTCCACAATGTAACCCGACAGGTTTTCCTCCACGTCTCTACTATCGGCACCGGCTGCGAGAGGTGCCGCATTCCGCGCTTCGCCGCGCCTTGAGACAGGCACGACCCGAAACGTCAATTCAGGACGCGAAGCCAATGGCCCTCTCCCCGAGCGGTCCTGTTTAATTCATCTAATTCATAAAACTTGTCTGGAGGAGATACTGGAATGCGCACGAATAACCTCATTGGGAAGTTTTTGGCGTGCCTTGCGGGCTCTGCGATTTTGATGAATTTTGCTCTCGCGCAAGCCACTGACGATAAGACCTCGACGGAAGCGCGTCCCCAATCGGATACCCGATCAGACAACGGATCGCGCGCTCAGATTCAAATACCGAATCGACCTCCGAGGTCCTTATTTCAGGGCGAGCAGGGTAGCCAGAAAACAGAGATCTCCTTTGACCCCGCCACGCAACTCGTGACCGTCAAAATGCTGGTTCAGGATCCAAACGGCTACTTCATTCCCAATATTCGCCGGGATAACTTCGTGGTTTATGAGGATGGCATCCGACAGCACAACGCCACCGTGGAGATTGAACATTCCCCTGTTTCGGTTGCCATGCTACTGGAATGGGGCGGTCGCTACTCGGCCTTCAACAAGGCCTTGGCCGAGGATGTTCCGCGTGTGGCTTATCAAATGCTCGATGAACTGGGACGGCAGGACAAAATCGCCATTTTCAGATATGGCGACCGCCTTGAACGGCTTGCGGACTTCTCCAGGGGCCACGAGGTCCTCGAAGAATTGCTGACCGACTTCGACCGTCCGGAGTTCTCAGAGCTGAACTTTTACGATGCCTTGATTTCGACCCTCAATTACATGAAACCGGTCAGTGGCCGCAAAGCAGTCGTTCTCATCTCGTCGGGTGTTGACACCTTCAGCAAGACCCGCTACGAAGACGTTTTGCGGGCGGCGCGATTCCGGCACGCCTGTTTACGCGGTCAATATCGGGCCAAAGCTGCGCGAGGCGGTCCAGGATTCTCCGAATCAGGGTCCGTACGCGCGCATCGACTGGAACCACGCGCAAAGTTCGCTTCAGGAAATTGCAAAGGCTTCGGGAGGCCGCATGTATTCGCCTTCATCGATATTCGACGTTTCCGGTGTGTATGACGACATCATGGAGAACTTGCGGGTACGGTATGTCATCACCTATAAGTCGACCAGTAATCGCGACCCCGGCTTGCCCCGCACAGTGCGCGTGGAACTGGTCGATTCGAAGACCGGAGGGCCTTTGCAAATCGTCGATACAAACGGCAAGATCGTGCCCGCGAAGATCTTTGTCCAGGATAGCTACACGCCTCGCGCCGTTTCGATGTCCCATGTAAACACTTCGGCATTGAACAAGCCACAGGAGTAACAGGATGGCCATAAATATCAATTCCAAATCTTCGAAGATAATGAGCCTGAGCGCAGCCGCGGTAATCGTCGCCGCATTGCTTTATATAGGAGTTCACGAGGTTCCCTCGCACACGGTTAACGCGGCTCCCCAGCAGATACAACCCGTCGCCAGAACTGCTCCCACAGCTGTTCGCGATTCGTATGCTGACGTGGCGGAAAGGGTCGCTCCCGCTGTTGTAACCATTCGTTCGGCCAAGAGGGTTCGGGCGCCCCAACAGTTTCCGTTCTTTGAAGATCCGTTCTTTCAGCAATTTTTTGGCAACCCAAATCAAAACAGGTCCCGTGAACAGTCCTCAGTTCTGGAACGGGCGCTGGGTTCGGGTGTCATCGTCAACGAGGACGGGCACATTTTAACCAATCACCACGTGGTGGATGGAGCCGAGCAGATCTCAGTTGAACTGAATGACCGGCGGTCTCTGTCAGCGAAAGTTGTTGGCTCAGACGCGCCCAGCGATTTGGCCCTGCTCAAGATTGAGGCGACGAAACTTCCAGTGTTGCCTCTTGGCGACTCTGACAAGGTGCGCGTAGGAGACGTCTGCCTCGCGGTGGGAAACCCGCTCGGTATCGGTGAGACAGTGACTGCGGGAATTATTAGTGCAAGGGGCCGCGCCACAGGCCTTAGCGACGGTAGCTTTGAGGACTTCCTGCAAACAGATGCCGCTATCAATCGTGGCAACTCGGGCGGCGCGCTTGTCAATACCCGAAGCGAGTTGATCGGCATCAATAGCCAAATCGTTTCGCCTTCCGGTGGCAATATCGGCATCGGTTTCGCGATTCCCTCCAACATGGCGCGCAACGTTATGAGCCAGATAAAAACCGGGGGAAGAGTTCATCGCGGAAAACTCGGCGTCGGCATTCAGGAAATCAACTCCGATCTGGCGAACAGTTTGGGTCTTCACGAGGTTCGCGGGGTACTGGTGAATTCGGTGGAACCCGGCGGTCCGGCCGAACACGCCGGCATTCATCCCGGTGACGTCATAACCGCCGTGAACGGTACCCGTGTTGATGACGCGAATGCGCTTCGAAATCACATTGCCAGTACCGCGCCTGGAACGGAGATCGCGCTGACAATTCTTCGTAACGGGAAAGAGCAGCAGGTTCATGCGCGCCTAACGGAGTTGCCGGTTGAAAAGGCGCCGGGCGCGTCTTCCGGCGCATCGCCGGCGCGGGGCGAATTGCTGGGGATCACGGTGCAGCCCCTGACGCCCGAGATTGCATCGCAGCTGAAGCTGCAGCGCGGCGCTCAGGGAGTTGTGGTCACCGACGTTGATCCGACCGGGCCCGCCGCGGAGGCCGGTATCCAACGCGACGACGTGATTTTAGAGGTGAATCACCAACCAGTGAAGTCCGCGGGCGAACTGAGTGCGGCTGTTCGCAATTCCGGGTCGCGTCCCGCTTTGCTGCTGGTCAGCCGGGAAGGCAGGAATGTGTTTTTGGCAGTAAAGCCAGCGCAAAAATGACCTGGCGAGGGAAACGGAGCGCTTCGTTTCGGACGCCGGCCGGAAACTATCTGAGTCACGTGTTTTTCACGACGCGCTTTAGAGAGAGGAAAGCACCGCAAGGCGCTTTTGGGGATGGATGTGAGTTTCTATGGGATAGAGGCTCCGGAATCATGGAAGCTTCTGAAGAAAACAAATAGTTCGCGCGCGCCGCATTCCCGCGCCTTCTTGGGTGCGGTCGCGGCGCTCGCGGTAATCCTGGCCACCATGATCGCGGCTGAATTGCGCTCATCGTGGTTCGAATCGCATCTGCTCCCCGCTATCGACCGCCGCCTGGCGTTCTCCGTGAGGCCCGGTCCTGGTTCCCGCCTGAACCTGCATTCCTCCGGACCCTATGATCAGCGCCTCGGATTATCGGATCTCGGAGACTTCATTACGCGCCTCGAAGCGAATCACTACGAAGTCGCGGCCCAGGCGCGCGTCTCCAGGACGCTGCGCGGATTGACATTCATTGGCCTTCCCCCCATTTACCATGAGAAAAGCCAGGCTGGTCTTCGTATCGAAGACCGGCAGGGAGAGCCGCTGCTGCATGCTCGGTACCCGGCTCAGATTTATTCAGGATTTCAGTCGGTTCCTCCGCTGGTAGTAAATACGCTGCTATTCATAGAAAATCGCCAACTGCGCAACGAATCGCGCCCGCGTCAGAACCCCGCCATTGAGTGGGGAAGGCTGGGCAAGGCCGTGCTCGACCTGGCGGTTCACTCGCTTGATCGGCAGCATCGGGTCACGGGCGGCAGCACGCTGGCAACTCAGCTCGAAAAGGTGCGGCACTCGCCCGCCGGAGAAACTCATTCCGTCAGCGAAAAGGCGGCCCAGATTGCCTCCGCGTCGCTGCGGGCCTATTTAGATGGAAGCGATACCCGCCCGGCGCGGGACCGTATCGCTTGCGATTACATCAATTCCATCCCACTCGCGGCAACACCGGCGCGGGGAGAAGTGATCGGTTTGGGCGATGGCCTGCAGTCCTGGTACGGCGCCGATTTCGGAACGGTCAACTCCCTTCTCTCGGCCGACGAGCACACTTTGAATGCAGGCCAAATGGCCGCCCGGGCGCGCGCTTATCGTGAAGTTCTCTCGCTCTTTCTGGCGCTCCGCGCGCCCAGCTGGTACCTTGTTCATCATTCCGGCGCTCTGGCAATCCAAACCGATCAGTATCTGCGGCTGTTGGCGGCAAAGAGAATCATCTCCTTGCGTCTGCGCGATTTGGCATTGCGCTCGTCTGTCGTTCCCAAACCGGACTCCGCCTCAGAGCACGCCGGAACTTTCGTGGCGAATAAGGCATCGAACGCAATTCGCGCCGAGCTTCTTTCACTGCTCGGCTTGAATAATACCTATGCGGTTGACCGGCTGGACTTGACTGTCAGCACCACGCTCGATAAGAACGCGCAGGATGAAGCGGCCCGCTTTCTCAATCAACTTTCGGATCCGCTCCGGGTTCAGGCAGCGGGCCTCAATCAACACCAGCTGCTGGAACGCGGCAATCCCGAGTCGGTGATTTACAGCTTCACCTTATACGAGCGGGCCGCGGGAGCGAATCTTCTGCGGGTCCAGACAGACAGCTTTGATCAGCCACTCGACATCAATCAGGGGACACGATTACAACTTGGTTCTACGGCAAAGCTTCGCACTCTGATCCACTACCTGGAGATCGTCGCGGACCTTCACGATAAATATGCGGCCATGTCGCCGGCTCAACTAGGCGCCATCGCGCCGCTTCCCGGGGATAATCTCACCGCCTGGTCACTCTCCTGGCTATCCACTGCCACAGATAAATCGCTCGAGCCCATGCTTCAGGCAGCATTGCAACGCAAGTATTCGGGGAACCCCGGTGAGGCGTTTTTCACGGCGGGCGGCCTGCATCGGTTCGCGAATTTCGAATCGTCCGAAAACGGCACGATGACCGTGAGCGAGGCGTTTCAGCGCTCCGTGAATCTCGTTTTTGTCCGGCTGATGAGGGATATCGAACGCTATTATATGTTTCGCGTTCCGGGCACTTCGCCGAGCATTCTCACAGATCCGGACGATGCGGCTCGTCCGCGTTATCTGTCCCGGTTTGCCGATCTGGAAGGCCGATCCTTCTTGAAGCGCTTCTATGAAAAGTACAAGGGCCAGACGGTAAGCCAAGCCTTGAACACGATGGTGTCCGGAGTCAATCTCACACCCCTCCGTGCCGCCGTAATATACCGCTCCGTGCGCCCCCAGGCCAGCCTTGAGCAGTTCCGCTCATTCCTGCGAGCGCACCTTCCGGCATCCTCATTCATGCGGGAGAGCCCGGAAGATCTTTACGTGAAATACGGGCCGGACAAATTTAGTCTGCAGGATCGCGGGTACCTGGCGCGCGTCCATCCCTTGGAGCTTTGGCTGCTGAACTATCTGGACCAGCATCCTCGGGCTACTCTGGCGGACATCTATGCCCGGAGTGTGAACGAGCGTCAGCAGGTGTATGAGTGGCTTTTCAAAACGCCGCACAAGCACGCGCAGGACAAACGAATAGAGACTTTGCTTGAAGTGGACGCGTTCCAGGAAATTCAGCGCGCCTGGAAAACACTCGGCTATCCTTTCGATTCGCTCGTGCCCTCTTACGCGACGGCGATCGGAGTTTCCGGAGATACGCCCGCGGCCCTGGCAAAGTTGGTAGGTATTCTAGTGAATGATGGCGTGCTCTATCCGCCGATATCGATCGAGCAGTTCCATTTTGCCCAGGGCACACCAGCGGAGACCATCCTCACCCGCCGCGGCGTTCGCGGCCAGCGGCTCTTGAATCCGATTATTGCCCGGCTCGTCCGACGCGAGATGATTGGGGTCGTGGAGAACGGTACGGGACGCCGTTTGCGCGGCGGGCTCAAACTATCGGATGGCTCCGTCGTCCCGGTCGGGGGCAAGACGGGCACAGGCGACAACGAGTTCCGAATGTACGGAGCCGGAGGCGGCTTGCTCGGCTCTCGGGTAGTGAATCGTACTGCGACGTTCGCGTTCTTTATTGGCGACCGCTTCTTCGGCACGGTGCTTGCCTTCGTGCCCGGGAAGGCGGCTGGCAACTACACTTTCACCAGCGCGCTGGCGGTGCAGGTGCTGAAAGATCTCGCGCCACAGCTTTTACCCCTGCTCGAAAAGCCGGCCACCAGCGTGTCGGCGCGACTTATGGGGTCCCCTGCTCCCTCTCGTCCTCGCGCTCATAAAGCTTCTTGAGCTCGGCGGCGCTTGGCGTATTCCGGACCATGTCTTCCGCATCGTGAGCAAACTTGCGCATCGTATCCAGCAGATCCCACTCCCGACCGATTGCGGTATATACGTCTACTCCCGCGAGCAGCATCGCGAGACACTCATCACCCCGCTCTCTGACCTCATCCTGAAGCCGTCGCAGACCTTCAATCGATTCCGGATGTGGTGGCTGACAAACCATGGCCGTCTCCTTCAGAAAAAAATAAGAACTTACCGCTAACACTATTATTATAAAACCTGAGATTCATTCCATCGGAACTAAGCGCACTCTTGACAATAAATCGCGTGTTTGGCAAGATTTAATTAGGAGTAATTCTCTGAGAAGGGTCGGGACGACGCTCCCGGCAACGGCTGGGGGTAGCTGGTATCCCTGGAACCTGAGAACATATCAAGACTCCCGCCGTTCAGTGTTTCCGCCGTTTCGAACGTCATCCCGATCCTCGCTAAAAGCTAACGAATTGAGTCTGAGGAGATGCTTATGTTCAGCACATTGTTTGCCAACGATGTCCGACAGACGCTGGACCAATTCCGCCGTTCTGTCGATCAGATGTTTGATACCTATCATGGCCAGGCGCCCGCCGGTTCCATTGCAGCCGGGGAACGCTCCTGGTCGTTTACTCCGGTCATTGAGTCCGGGTGGAACGATGAGTTCCTGAACCTGCGCGCGATTCTGCCGGGTGTATCCGAAAACGATGTCCACGTAACTGTGGAGAACAACCAACTCATAATCGAAGGTGAGCGCAGGGTTCCGGAAGGCTTCGATAAGAACGCCTTTACGCAACTCGCCTATGGGAAGTTCTATGGGGCGCTCATGCTGCCCACCGGTCTCGATGTGGAGCATGTGAACTGCCGGCTCTCCAATGGCGTTCTGGAGATTCAGGTGCCAATTCTGGAGTCCAGCAAGCCGAAACAAATCCAAATTCAGACCGGCCAGGAACGCAAAGCCATCAACGCCTGAGCTACCCGACTGAGTTAGTTAGCAGAAGGCGCGGCGGTGCTCTCGCAAGGGGCGCCGCCGGCCGGAATCATCGCTGACGCACCCGCGGAGGCCGCATGGATTTCTACACTGTTCTTGGTGTTCCTCGCAACTCGGATGAAGCAACGATTCGGAATGCCTACAAGGCACTCGCCCGCCAATATCATCCGGACCGGGGCGATGGTTCTTCCGCCGAAAAATTCCGGCAGGTGAATGAGGCGTACTCTGCCCTTGGCGATACTGCAAGCCGTCAAGCCTATGATCGTTCCCTGCGATGGTCAAATTCCCCGATGCCCGTTCGTGTCGAGCCCATGGCGATGCGGTGCGAACCTTTCCAGCGGGACCTCTGCCGGGCTCGGTCTGACTTCGACACTTTTATTGACGATTGGTTCGATTCTCTTGAATCGCTGTTCTTCGGCCCGGGTCGCGGATGAACGCTCTCTTAGAAGAGCAATGGAGCGAACTCGCGCAGATCGCGACGCCATGTCTGCCACTCATGAGCGGTGCCCTGCGATTCATAGAGCACGCTCTTGATTCCTGCTTGTTCCAGCGCCTGATGCGCAGCCCGGGTCGCGGCGATCAGCGCATTTTCCGCGGTGCCGGTGCCAAACCACAGCAGATGGACCTTCCTGTTGAATGCCACCGGATCAGCAAACACCCCGTTGTACGAACTGTTCGCATCGAAGTTCCGAATTGTGCCGCTGAACGCTCCGATGTAAGAGAACAATTCCAGGTGGTGAAGCGTAATCTGAAGGGCTTGCCCGGAGCCCATGGAAAGCCCCGCCATTGCGCGATGCTCGCGGTCCGTGAGAGTCCGGTATGAAGTATCGATGAGCGGAATCAAGTCCTTGACAACCACGTCTTCGAATAAATTCGCCGGATCGCCCGGTTTCGACGCGTACCCGCGGTCCATCGCGATAATCATGGGTTTCGCTTTGTTCTCCGCGAGAAGATTGTCCAGGATGAAGTTGACCCGGCCCTGTGCGGTCCAGCCGCGCTCGTCTTCACCCGCGCCGTGCTGCAGATAGAGTACAGGGTAGCGCTTTCGCGAATTGACGTCGTAACCAGGTGGCGTGTAAACGTACGCGCGCCGCCATTCGCCAGTGATTTTGGACAGGTACGGGCGAATTCGGATCTCGCCATGCGGCACATCTTTCGGGAGGTAAAAGTCGGTGCCCTGCTCGGGAATTTCGATGCCGCTGGACGGTCTGCCGTAACCGAAATACGTTTCACTGGCTGGGTCGTTTACAATCGCGCCATCCACCAGGAACCAATAGTAATGGAAGCCCGGCACGGCGGGGTCGGTCGTAACGGTCCAGAAACCATCGGACGCCTGTGTCATCTTCATATCTTCCTTCCCAAGACCATCGCCGCCCGGGTGCAGCTTTACCGTCTTCGCGTCGGGGGCTTTCAATCGAAATGTGATTCGCAAATCGGAGTGGATGCGCGGGTATTCCGCGTTGCGCACGTTCGAAGACGCGGGCTGGGAATCGGAGGTCTGTGCCGCGCAGATAAAGCACGCCGCGAGAAATAGGAATGTGTGTCGGTGCATGACGTCATGAGATATATCACGTGGCGCGAGAAAGCCAGTACACTAAGGGGATAAGAAAACGAAAACAAGGATGAGCCGCTGCTCCTGTCTTCAATCCTGAAAACCTTTCGCCGGGCTGACTCTCAAATAAGGCGCTCGACCGCATGGTTGCCCGGGTGGTTACGCGATTACGCGATCATTGTGGCGGCCTTGACAGCCGGTTGCATCGTGTCGGCGCTGCTCCTTCACACGATTGGCCCTAAGTCCAAAATTATCGTCTCCCTGATCGGGGATTTGCTGTTTCTCGGCGCGGCATGGATCGGGTATGGACCCGGCGTTCTGGTCCTGTCATTCATCATTTTCTTGGCGCCGCGAATCCTGTTGCCAGGCCAGCCACCGCATTTCAACGTTGGACAATTCTTTTTGTTGACGGTTGTTTCGCTGCTGGTTAGCCGCATAGGTTCTTCGAAGCGCCAAACGGAAGCTTCGCTGCGCCGCTGGGGAATTGAGTTGGAAGAGCGCGTTCAGCAGCGCACCCAGGAGCTTAAGCGCAACGAGCAGAGCCGGGCCTGGTTGGCCGCCATGGTGGAATCTTCCGATTACGCCATCGTCGGCAACGACCTGAACGGAACAGTTACCAGTTGGAACCGCGGGGCGGAAGATCTCTACGGGTATGCTTCGGATGAGGTAGTGGGTCGGCCCATGGCGCTATTGATGCCCGCCGAATGTTCCCACGAACTCTCTGCAATTCTCGACAAGGTCCGAAACGGGCACGCCGCTCAATATCCCGAGACGGTTCGTTTGCACAAGGACGGGCGGAGGATCGCTGTCTCCGTCACGGTGTCGCCGGTCCGGGAGTCCGGCCAAACAATTCTGGGAGCTTGTACCATCGCTCGCGACATGACCGCCCAGCTGCGTGCGCAGCAGGCACTAAGGGATTCAGAGCAACGCTATCGTCTCTTATTCGAGAGCAATCCTCAGCCGATGTGGGTATACGACCAGGAGACACTGGCATTCCTCACGGTCAACAACACGGCTGTTCACCGGTACGGCTATACGCGCGATGAGTTCCTCGGAATGACGCTTAGGGATATTCGTCCGGAAGAAGATGTTCCCCAACTCCTCGAGTCCACCGCGATTCCAACATCAGAATTCAACCAGGACGGGCCGTGGCGCCATCGCAAGAAAGATGGTCAAATCATCACTGTCGAAGTCGCCGCGCACCCATTCACGTTTGGAGAGCGTCAGGCCTGCCTCGTGCTCGCAAACGACATAACAGAGAGAGCCAAACTTGAAGAGCAGTTTCATCAGGCCCAACGCCTTGAGAGCGTAGGAAGGCTCGCGGGCGGCGTCGCGCACGATTTCAACAATCTGCTGACAGTAATCAACGGGTACGCCGAAATGCTTCTGAGTGAGAAAGGGGCGAGCGGAGCCACGAGCGCTGCTCTCAACGAAATTTTGAAAGCGGGAGAGAGCGCTGCGGCTTTAACTCAACAACTGCTTGCGTTCAGCCGGCGACAGGTGATTAAACCGGCCATAATCGACATCAACACGATCGTGCGCGATACGGAAAGTTTGCTCCGGCGCCTTATCGGGGAAGACATCGAACTGGTTACCAGGCTCGCGACACATCTTGGCGCGGTGCGTTCCGACCCCGGCCAAATTCAGCAGATGATCGTCAATTTGGCGGTCAACAGCAGGGATGCAATGCCGAATGGGGGCAGCCTGTATCTCGAAACCAGCAACGTGAATCTCGACGAAGGCTATCGAAAAGAGCACCCTGAAGTGCAGCCCGGCCCCCACGTGATGCTGGCGATCAGCGATACCGGTTGCGGGATGAGCCCGGAAATCCGCGCCCGTATTTTTGAACCCTTCTTCACCACGAAGGATCCTGGCAGAGGTACGGGGCTCGGCCTCGCGACTGTGTACGGCATGGTCAAGCAGGCAGGCGGCTGGATCTGGGTTTACAGCGAGCCGGGGCGCGGCACAACCTTCAAAATATATCTCCCCCGCACCGACAAAGCTCTCTCTGCAATCACGCCGCTGGTCAAAGCCGACGCGTATGGCAATGAGACAATCCTCGTTGTGGAAGACGAGGTTGGCGTGCGAATGCTGGCGCTCGACGGCCTCAAGGCATATGGATATTCGGTTCACGGCGCGAGCACGGGAAAGGAAGCTGTAGCTTTCTGTAAGGCGTTTACCGGAAACATTGACCTTGTCATTACAGACGTCGTGATGCCTGACATGAACGGTCGCGAAGTCGCCCGGCAGATTAGCCGGCTCCGGCCTGAAGCGCGCATTCTTTTCATGTCGGGCTACACTGCCGATGTTATTGCTCATCGTGGAGTTCTGGAGGCCGACGTAGAGTATCTGCAAAAGCCGTTCACTCCAAATGCGCTTGCGCGGCGGATCCGTGCGATCTTCGCAGCCCGCTAGTTTGATCGCTCCTTCTTTTGGATTGTCCCGTCGCAAGCAGTCTCCACCGCAAATGAACCGTCGGCGGGATGGGTAACGCGGGCACTCAATCCCGGCTGCGGAGGGTTGACCAATGGTGCAGACTTACTATCGACTTAGGCCGGGATCAGTTGTGTAGGGGTCCGGGCCCGTGGTCAACCCGCTCCAGGCGTCTTTGTCGCCTCACCGAAGAGATCCACCCACTCGCCAATTAGGGGCCTTTCCGAGCCACCTCCGCATCGCCCGGATTACTCCTGCAATTCGATCGGCCGCCGCGGATACGGGGGCGCCACATACGGCGAAACCAAACTCTCGTTCCCGTCCTGATCCACCGCTTTCACGCCCAGCACAACATCATCGATGCTCAGCCCGGCGAATGTGTACTCATTCACCTTGCCCACGAATATTTCGTGCTCCCAAAGCGGCGCGGTTGTCGGTCGCATCGTAATGACATAGCCTGCGAGGTCGGGTGACGGATGCTCATCTTTCCATCGAAGAACCGCATCTGAAAGCCCTTTCCCGCGGCTTAGGTTTGGCAGCTTGCGACCTTTATTTGTCCCCGTAGTTACTTCACGATTTACATCCGGCGCGGAGGGCGCCAGCGCAAGGCTCGCAATCGCGGCGCCGTTAATCCGCGCCACATTCGCCGTGTAAGGCGGCGATGACCTGTCGAAGGTGTCATTGGCTGTGTGCTGCACCGGAAGATTCTCGGCCGCCGTGGTGAAACGGACTGCCGCATAGCCGTTCGCAATAAAAGGCGAATGATCGCCACCGCGGCTGAAGCGGTCATTTCGATAAACCAATTCGGCCTTGAAACCCGGAACATAGAGCTGCGCCGTCCGATGGATATAACGGGCAAGTTCCCGCGAAACGGAATCGGAGGGATCGTCCGAGAACACCCGCACCACGCCACTCGACTTCAGCCCGTTGCCGGCATCGTCATTTCCTACGATGTCGTTGTTGAGAACGGCTTCAATCCGGGCGCCGTCTTTCTTCGCCCTGTCCGCATAGAGTGTGCTGCCAACCAGCCCGATCTCCTCGCCGGCGAATGCCACGAACACGATCGTCTTTTCAAATTTGTACTGACTCATCACCCGCGCAAGTTCCAAAACGACCGCCACTCCGCTCGCGTCGTCACTCACTCCCGGCGCCGGCGCCACGGCCGATTTCTCATTGTCCATCGCGTCCGTCGCGCCATCTCCATTCGCGCGGAAATCACCGGAGCCAGAGCGCGGCACGATGTTGAGCGAGTCATAATGGCCGCTCACGATAATACGCTTCTCGGGTTCCGTTACACCAGGCAGCACGGCGACCACATTCACTAACTCGACGTCTTTGAATATGCGACCCTGCTTCTTCACTTTCCATGGGTCGAACGAAACTTCAAGACGCGGGCTAAAGGTCTTGAACTGATCTGCAATCCATCGCCGCGCTGCTCCAATCCCGGTGTCTGCCAAATTCGGATCCGTGAAATCGCCGCGGGTTCCGAACGCCTCCAGTCGCTTCATGGTCTGCGCGATCCGTTCCGAAGAAATCTCCGAAACGATCTTCTGTACAGCAGGAACCGGCTTGCCTGTTTGCGCAAGCGACATCTGGGCGCCGAGGCAGCTCAACAGGACAATGGTGTGGGGACGAAAACCGAGCGTCATCTTAGATATTATGCGTGAGGCCGTTCAAAGAGTTGTTACGGGGAATGGAGCGCGGCGCCTTCACCATGAGCGCTCTTGCCCTTGTCAGGATAGCCTGAACGCGTGCTTCGGAGATGCTCAGATCCGCCGCGATCTCTTCAACGGTCTTTCGTTCCGCGTATCGGTGGTAGAGCACAACTCGGTCCGCGGGCTGTATGGTTGCGAGATATTGCCCGATGGCGCTTCGAAGAGGGGCGCTCGCCGCGACTGGTGTTTTTTCGGAGTGTTTCGACATTGAATTCAACCCGAGCCCGAGCGGGAGAAAAGCCCGCCATTGAGTATTTAATCGTACGAATTTGGCTTGCCGATTTCAAATAGGGATTCTACGGTCAAGTAGTTCACCCCGGATCGCACTTTGGGTGTGAGTAGCACTGTCGCATACTGGTTTCTTACGAAACCGACAACCATTTATCACATCACATTCTGTTCCCTGGCAGTCTGCGGCAGCGCTGCCAATGGTCAGACACCCCCGCCGGCACCCGCCGCAATCAATTATTCTCCCGCTTCGGAGGTGAACCGGGCATTGCCGAAATGGCTCATATTCGGCGGCGAGTATCGCGCGCGTTTCGAAGGTTACGCGGGAGGCGCTTTCAAACCCGATAGCACCGACGCTTACTGGCTGAGCCGGGTAAGGCTGAACCTCACCATCCAGCCACTATCGTGGTTGAAAATCTACGCCGAGGGTCAGGATGCCCGCGCGATCTTCAAACAGCCCGGGCAGCCTCCGTACGAGAACACATGGGACATCCGGCAAGGGTTCGCAGAACTCGGCAGCAGTGATAAAGGCCTGTTTGCGTTGCGCGTCGGACGGCAGGAAATCAATTTCGGCGATCAGCGGCTGGTAGGCAGTTCTAACTGGACCAACACAGCCCGTACGTTCGACGCGATACGACTGATCTCAAACTTCGCGTTACCGCATGCGGCAGTCCGCCTCGATTTGTTTGCTTCGGCCGTGGTCAACGTTGTCAACGATACGTGGGACCACCATCAGGATGGTAACGTTTTTCACGGAGCCCACGCGGAAGTCACGAAACTGATTCCCGGAGCGAGTGTTGAGCCTTACGTGTATTGGAAGCTTCAGCCGAACCTGAAGAACGAGGCGGGTCTCGTAGCGCGGCTGGACGAGAAGGCTTTCGGCGTTAGGTGGGTAGGGAAATTGCCGGCGGCCTTCGATTACCAATTGGAAATGGTCAGAGAAGTCGGATCGCTCGGGACCGATAAAGTTCGGGCATGGGCGGGTCACTGGGTAGTTGGCCGGACTTTCGATTCGGCGCGCGTCAGACCAAGGGTATGGGCCGAATTCAACTACGCGACCGGCGATGCAAATCCGAAAGACGGCATTCGCGGCACGTTCGACCACCTGTACCCCACATCGCACGACAAATACGGGTTGGGGGATCAGGTGGGCTGGAAAAACCTGCGGGATTTGCGCGGCGGAGTAGAAACCAGGCCGCATAAGAATCTCACTGCCTCCCTGGAATACAACGACTGGCACTTGGCTAGTGCCTTTGACGCCCTCTACAATACGTCAGGAACCGCGCTTGCCAGGTCCGCTGCGGGAACCGCCGGCACGCATATCGGTCAGGAACTGGATCTCGTGGGGAATTGGACTGTTTCAAAACCTTTTCAGATCGGCGCGGGTGTCGGTCATATTTTTCCTGGGCAGTTCCTCAAGAAAACTACACCGGGTAATGGATATACCTTCCCTTACGTCATGTTTCAGTACAGGTTCTAACGATGGAAGATTGGTTCCGTAAATAAAAAAACGACGGGCACACGGAGGATTGTGCCCGTCGCTTCACCAAAGAACCACTCGGTGCTCGGAGGAGTGCACAGAATGGCTGGACCGCTTAGTTCCGGATGCACGATTACTCGCGCCTGGGAGCAGCCCACTCGGTAAACTTAAATGAGGCCGGAAACCCTAACCCCACACTATATTATGACGGAACCCGTGGGTAACGGTTACAAAACTTTAATTAGAAATGCACCCACTCACTCAACCTAGCACGATTTGTGCTTTCTGTCACGTTATTTAGTCCGGCAGTGATAATAGTCATACGCCTAACGGAGGTAGAACAGGCTTAGTCGCGGCAGTCCTGCTGATTCTAAAGTGCTTCTGTCCATAAACTGGACTTCCAGCATAGCGATCTGCGGCGCCGTCATTCGGGATCGGTAGGGCCTTAGATAGTTGTCCAAAGCCTTCTTGCAAGCGAGCCCCTGCTCTTCCGTTTGGCGCGTGCGCGCAAACGCGATTAGCTTTTGCTCCAGAGCGGTCAATCGCTGTTCCAGCTCTTCCAAATCTTCGCTCAGCTTCGGAAGCTCGCTCCCCATGTGATCGAGCGAGTCCGCAACAGCGCTGAATCCCTCTGCTCCCAACGAACGAATCTGTGCCGCGTTCTGTTCCAAATAGCGGCGGATCGCTTCATCGGCGAACGGCGCGGAATCTGGCTTTGCGGAGGGTTGCTCCCCATTTTGGCCTGTGTCCGCCATTCTTTGCGCTTCCACCATGACAGCCTGCGCGCAGAACGCCAGAGAGTTCACCTGCTGGACTCTCGAACGTTTCGCACGCCATTTTTCAAAAGCCACATCGATGCCGCGCAGCACCGCGGCCAGTGGCACGCCGGAATTCTTCCATGTTTCGATCAGAGCCCAGTCCAGGGGCGAAAGGAGGAAGAGCGCCGTTCCCCGAGCCTGCTGAAAATGCTCCTCCGTCTCGGTGAAATAATTGAAATAGTTGGAGAATACCTCGCTCAACGCGTCCGTTCCCAAATGAGTCGAAGGCCCTCCAGCGTGAGGTTCTCGTCCACATGCCGAATGTACCGCGACCCGCCCGCGATTAACTGCGCGTGCCCGCCCGTCGCCACCGCTTTCGTCTCGGGGCCCAATTCCTGCATCAGCCTCTCGATCATGCCGTCGATTGCCCCAATGGCGCCGTAATACAGCCCGGACTGCATGCTTCCCACAGTATTCGTCCCGATCACCGACTTGGGCTTCCGGAAATCCACCAGCGGCAAACGTGCCGTGCGATTAAAAAGCGCCTCGGCCGAAATGCCAATGCCTGCCGCGATGATGCCGCCCAAATACTCGGACTTCGCGGAGAGTGCGTCGAAGGTGATCGCGGTGCCCAAATCCACAATGATGCAGGGCCCTCCGTATTTGTGAAGCGCCGCTACTCCGTTCACGATTCGGTCCGCGCCCACTTCCCCCGGGTTGTCGTAAAGGATCTTCAGGCCAGTATCGGTCCTGCACGTGACAAAGAACGCCTGTACATGAAAATACCGTTCAGACATCTCCGCCAGAGCGCTGTTCAAAGGGGGCACCACGGACGAGACAATCATTCCGTGAACGTCCGCCGGATCAAGGGAGGCGTAGCGCAGCAGGCTCATCAGCAGAATGCCCCACTCATCGGAAGTCTGCTCTCTCACAGTCCGTAAACGGCGATGATCCGCCAGTTCGCCATCCCGAAAAATCCCGATGGTTACGTTCGTGTTTCCGACATCAAGCGCAAGCAGCATCTCTTAACCCTGTCGTTTTACATGTACGCCGGAACGGCGATGCCGAGTACCGCCAGCGTTCGTGCCAGCTGCAGCCGGAAAAAGTCGGTCATCCATAGCAGGAAGATCTTCCGCTCACGGTCTGGCTCGTCCAGCACTTTGAAGCGCTGGTAGAAGTTGCTGAACTCCTGCGCCAGTTGAAAGGCGTATCGGGCCACGTGCGCGGGCTCCCCGGCGGTCACAGCGCGCTCCAAAGCCGCCCCGGACTTAGAGGCGGCGAGCAGAACCTGCCAGCACTCTTCGTTTTCAAGTTGCCGGCCCATTGCCTCAACACTCAGTTCGGAGTTGAAATCCGGCAGTGTTTCGCCGCGTTCTTCCAGCTTCTTCAGGATTCGCCCCGCCCGAACCGCGGCGTATTGAACGTAGGGCCCCGTCTCTCCTTCAAAGCTCAATGCCTCCTGAAAGTCGAACGCGATCACCGTATTGCGGGTGAACTTCAGCAGAAAGTAGCGAAGCGCGCCCATGGCAATCTCCACAGCCACAGCGCGTTGCGCCGCCGCATTGTCTTCGGGGTGCCGCGATGCCACTTCCGCAAGCGCACTCTCGATGAGCTTGTCCATCAGATCGTCCGCCTTCACGCCCAGGCCTTTTCGTCCGGAAACCTCCACGTAAGGGCGGCGGGCATCTTCTTCGGAAAGCGCAATCCCAAGGTCGGCGCAGCAACGCGGCGACAGCGCCACCATCTCGTAAGAAAAGTGAACCGATTTCCGCGCTTGATCTTCAAATCCCAGCGCTCGCAGACCCGCAATCACCACGTCCTGCAGATACGACTGCCGTGTGTCGATAACGTTGTAAACCCGAGCGCCTTTTCCGAATGCCGGCGACGGGCGCGGCTGCGGGACATCGGTGGACACCCAGACCTCGTGCCCGTCCGCGTAACGCGTCAGGGGTTTGTAATAGAAGTCCTTGCCCAGCAGGCCAAATTTCCATAGCTGGTACGCAATATCCTTGCCCACGTAAGTGACTGTTCCGTTGGAACGCACAATCACTTTGCTGTCTTCATTCGCATCGCCTTCGCCACGAAAGGCGGAGGACGGCATCACCCAGCAGCCTTTGTTCTTACCCTCTTCTTCGAGGTAAATGGCCTGCCGCTGTTTCAGTAAACCAAAGGCGGCTGCCCAGAATTGAAGGTGCAGAATCTCGCTTTCACGGGGCAGCACATCGTACTGAATGTTGAGGCGCAGCATGGTTGCCAAATGCAGGTTTACAATCGCATCCGCCACCAGGTGCGCCAACTCCGCCAGTTCCCCTTGTCCCGCCTCGATGGAGTGCAGGGTCTCAGCGCGCCACGCAAGCGCTTCAGGATTGTCTTTGTAATATTGCGAGGTGTACGCGTAGAGATCCCAGCAAATATAGTCGAAACGCGGGGCATCCGGGTCGTCGTTCGTCAGCAGTGCCGCAACCTCGGCGGGTGTCTGTTTTTTTAAATAATGGAAGCCGACAACCACGTCCGCCACCTGAACTCCCGTGTTGTCGATGTAATTCTGCACTTCCACCGCATGTCCCAGCGCCCGCAACATGCGGACAAACGTATCTCCCAAAACCGCATTTCGCAAATGGCCGATATGCGCCGCTTTGTTGGGATTGATGTTCGTGTGTTCAACGATGGTCTTGCCGGCGGCCCGGGCATCCCGATCGGCCAGCGGATGCAAGAGGGATTCACCGTAAGCGCCGCGGTCGAAACGCACGTTGATATAGCCGTTCCCGGCGATTTCGAACGCGGATACGCCTGGAACTGTTCCCACCGCCGCTACCAAATCCGCGGCGATTTTCTTTGGCGCCTGCTTCAAAGACTTCGCGAGTTGAAACGCAACCGGCAGCGCCAGTTCCCCGAACGAGGCTTGCTTTGGCTGCTCGATGGCGATATCCGCATCAACTCCGAAATGCGTTCGCACGCACTCCCGGAACACGGTTTGGATGAGTTTTTCCTGGATGTGAAACACGGAAACTTGAGTATAACGGGCGCTCAAAGGTCCTGACCGGCGGCACGCGCCACCGGAGCCAGCGTCGATTCGCGCGTGACAAGCCGCGTTTCCACCCGGTATTCCCTCCCGCGGTGTTCCGGGTCATTGATCATGGCCCATAATGCCTCGAACGCGACCTTTCCTATTTCTGCCCGCGGCACCGCGACCGTGGTCAGCGCCGGCTGCGTATACTCGGAAAACCCGATGTCATCGAACCCGACCACCGATACATCCTGCGGAACCCTGAGCCCCGAATCCCAAACGCGGTGCATTACCCCGATTGCCGTAAGGTCGTTGCCTGTCACGATGGCTGTTGGGCGGGCGCCGCGCAACAATTCCGCACAAGCCGAATAGCCGCCCCTGACCGTAAAATCGCCATCGAGCATCGTATAGAGCTCGATACCGAACTGAAGCGCGCTTTCCGCGAACGCTCGCTTTCGCCGGGCAACGGAAGGCAGGTGTACCGGCCCGCCAATGTAGGCGATCCGTTTGTGTCCCTGCTCCACCAGGTGCCGAAGCGCGGCCCCTATGCCCTGTTCGTAATCCACGGCGACGTTGCTGATATTCCGGTCCACACGGCCAAGATCCAAAAAAACAGAAGCCACTCCTGCCCGGGGCAACATCTCCGCGGCGGCAGGCTCGATTTGAGAGGTCAAAATCGCAACACCGGGCACTTGCAGCCCAATCAGGCGGCGAACCGCGTTCAGCGTCCGCTGGGAATCGTAGCTGGTATTCAGCACCACTGCGTCCATATCGTGCGCAAGCGCCAAATCCTGAAATGCCGAGGTGATTTCGGGGAAAAAGGGATTCCGAATGTCTGAAATGATCAGACCCAGCAGTGAACTGCGGCCCCGCGCGAGATTTCGGGCAGCCAGGTTTTGCGAATAGCCCAGGTCCTGAATGGCCGCGAGAACCCGGTCCCTGGTCGCAGTTCGCGTACCGCGCGTTCCGTTTAAAACATGTGAAACGGTTGCGATGGAGACGTCGGCTCTCGCCGCCACGTCTTTAATGCTGACTCCCAAATCATTTCCTTTCGATTCCGTAGTCTAACCCGGTGGGATGCCACAACGGTACAGCATTCGCTGTTCAAAGCCGGGCGAAGTTGGCAAAATCGGGCGGTATGCCTTCCGAAGAACAGGACCCGAAGCGGCGTCGAGCCCGCGGGTCGTGATGAGTGCCGGGCGAACGCCGCGCGGCCCCGTTGGCCAAAACGCGTCAAATCTGTAATCGCTTGCGGATCGTTAGCCGTGATCGCCATGCTTGTTTTCGTCTCGGGGTCTGGATAAATCGATCGGTATGCGCCACGTTTGCTGAGATCGCTTACTTTTTCCTTGACTCTTCATTGTTGCGCTGATAGCATTCGCTGAAACAGTTAACTGCCGATGCGTGTTATGCGATTGGCCGTCTTTCAGGGATTTAGGATATCGCCGGTTCCTGTGACTCCGCGCGCCGGAAATAAGCGCGCGAAGTTAAGTCGCGGCGCACCTGTAACCTCCCGAAAAGGCATCGTTGATATTTTGCCTGGCATCGACCGAAAAGGAGATGAGTTCCCGATGAGACTTCCATTCCTGCGCCACGCAGCGGGTCTTGCGATTTTACTTGCGGCGATTCCCGCCGCGAACGCTCAGTTAAACCGAGGCTCCATAACCGGGCAGGTTCGCGATCCCAGCGGCGCGGCGATCCCCAATACATCCATCACCGCCACCCAAGTCGACACCAATACCATCCTCCACGCCACCGCAACCAGCACCGGCGATTACACGCTTTCGGGTCTTGATATCGGCGTGTACAAGCTCAGCGTTGAGATCCACGGCTTCCGTCGGCTGGAAACGACCGCAACGGTGGACCCCGGAGCCACCGTCCGCATGGACTTCGCCATGCAAATCGGCGCCACCGCGGATTCAATTGAGGTGAGCGCCAAAGCGGCCCTGCTCGAAACCGACTCGACTCAAAACTCAACAAACATCAACAACAAGTTGGTTGACGAGATTCCCATTGTGGTGAATGGCGGCGTTCGAAGCATCATGAATCTTGCGACCCTGGCGCCTGAGGCAAGGACAACGGGGAGCGGTCTCCGCATAGGCGGCGGACAAAGCGCGGGCTACGACGTAATCATGGACGGCGGCTCTCTTACCAGCGGTTCCAGCGCTTACCAGGAGGCCCGCGTTCAAATTAGTTCCGTTCCTCTGGATGCCGTCAGCGAACTCGCCGTCGAAACCTCCGGCCTGAAGGCCGAAAACGGCCGCGCCATGGGCGTGATCAGCCTTGTGAGTAAATCCGGTACAAACGAATACCACGGCAGCGCGTTCGAGTTCCTGCGCAATAACGCCATGGACGCCCGAGGTTTCTTTGCCGCCGCGACACCGATACTCAAACAACACGACTTCGGGGCAACGGCCGGCGGCCCCGTCCGGCTGCCCTGGATTTACAACGGCCGCAACCGCACCTTCTTCTTCGCCAGCTACGAGGGATTCCGCAACCGTTCGGGCGGCAACCCGCAGTTTCTGTCCGTTCCCCTCCCGGAGATGTATAACGGTGATTTCAGCAAATGGATTCGCAATGGTAAGCTGGCCCAGATTTATGACCCCGGCACCACGCGTCTCGCTCCATCCGGATCGGGATACGTGCGTGACGCCTTCGCGGGCAACATCATTCCTCCCTCGCGCTTAAGCCAGGTTGCCAGGAACATCGTCGCGCTCCGTTCTCCCGGCATGGTTCCGAACCTGCCCGGTATTTCCAGCAACTACTACACGGCCTCCGGATCTAACATTGCGCCGTCCGACAAAGGTTCGCTCCGTATTGATCATCAGCTTACGTCGAAAGACCGCGTCTCGTTCCTCTACACCCGCGGTCAACTCCTGAATACCTGGCTGGGCGCGGACCCTCCCGGACTTCCCAACCCTTACAACGGAGCCGCCACTACCCTGACCGCGAACGCCTCCGGCCGCTGGTCGTGGGACCGCATCGTGACCCCCTCGACGATAAACAATTTCCGCCTGACCTATCAACGCGAACATGGCGACGGCATTACAATCGACGCGCAGGACCCGGTGAACACGTGGAACTCGAAGATCGGCCTCAAGAACACGCCTGGCCCGGATCACAATTTCATCCCGCTCTCGTTCTCGGGCCTCAGCGGTTGGGGCGCAGCCAACTGGGGCGGCGATCGCGGCCGCGATTTGAGCATCAACGATGACGTTACCTTCATCAAGGGCAAGCACACTTTCAAAGGTGGCGTCCAATGGGGCCGCGATACATGGATCGGCGTTGGCCAGCATCGCCCCAACGGATCCTTTGGCTTCTCTTATCTGGCTACAGCCATTCCCGGCGATCAGTCGCAGAACACAGGCGCGTCATTTGCCTCCTTCATGCTCGGATATCCGGACACCACCGGACTTGAAACGCCCCGCGCGGTCATGCAGCGCTGGCCCTATATGGCCACCTATTTTCAGGACGACTGGCGCGTTACCAACAAACTCACGCTCAACCTCGGACTTCGCTGGGAATATACGTGGGCGGTATCCGGCGGCGCGCTGCTCGGCCTTAAGGACTGGAACGTGCTCGACAGCTATACCGAAGGCGGCTTTTCGAATTTCAATCCGAGCGTTCCGAATCCCGCCGCCGGCGGCGTAGCCGGCGCTCTGCAGTGGAGCGGCAACGGTCAGGGCGCCTGTAACTGCCCCTTGTTCGACACGTACAAAAAAGCGTTTGGCCCCCGCGTCGGCCTTGCCTACAACATTCGGCCCGGCACCGTGATTCGGGTTTCCGCCGGACGCACCTTTGCTCCCGTTAAATCCTCGGGCGGCAGCACGCATTTCGAAGGGCTCATCCTGAATACCAATTGGAATTCCAACGACGGCGACATTCTGGACTTCCCAACAACGCTCGACAAAGGCCTCCCCGCCTGGACCCCGCCGCCTTTCCGGGATCCGTCGTTTTCAAACGGCACCACTACTTACTTTTGGCAGAAATCGGATGCGGGCCGGCCGCCTGTCCTCGACCAATGGAACTTCCAGATTCAGCAGGAACTGAAGCACAGGTTCGTGGTCTCCGCGACTTACACCGGCACCAAGGGTACTCATCTGGATTCGGCGATCGTCAACATCAACCAGATCGATCCGAAGTACATCCAAAAGTACGGCTTAACGCTGCTGCGCAGCAACATATCCTCCGCCGCCGCTCGCGCTGCCAATATCCCGATTCCATACCCGGGATTCAATTCGACAGTGCAGCGTGCGCTGTCGCCTTTCCCCCAGTACCAGGACGTCGCGACCAACGGCGGACAGCCCGCTTCGGTCGGTGAGCGCGCGGGGAACTCCACGTATCACGCCCTCATCCTCAAGGCCGATAAGCGGTATGCCTCGGGGCTGACCATGCTTGCATCCTATTCGTTCTCCAAGATTCTGGACGATTCCGATACTGCCCAAATTGCGGGCAGAAGCGTCCTCGACACCTTCAACCGAAAGCTGGAGAAGTCGCTGGCCGGTGATGACCAGACCCATGTCTTCCGCCTCTCTTATTCCTACGAACTGCCTTTCGGCAAAGGCCGCTACTTCGCCATGAACCGGCTCGCCGATGCGGTGATTGGCAGATGGAATCTTGCTGGAAACCAAAGCTATTCGTCCGGCACGCCGCTGTCCGTCACCACTTCGATCAACCCGATCGGTACCGGCGACCGCGTGTTCATTTCGTCGTACGATAACTGGCGCGCCGATTCCGGAAATTTCGATCCGGGCAATTTCACGACAGCCACGGGATGCAAAACCGCCACCACCGCGGGTTGCTGGTGGAACTCATCCTCCTTCCAGCAAGTGCCGGCCGGCGTGGACATCAATTCGGTGTTCGGCAACGCCACACGCAACAACCCCAAGGCGCGCACCAACTGGAACCTGAACGAAAGTTTCAGTCTGCAGAAGGAAATGCATGTCACCGAGAAGCGCTTCTTCACGCTCCGTTTTGAAGCCTTCAACATCTTCAATCGCGTTCGCTGGGGCGCTCCGGATTCGAGCATAAACTCCACCACCTTCGGGCGTGTCAACTCACAGGGCAACACCCCCCGGCAGATGCAGGGTTCGCTCCGCTTTCAATTTTGAGGGTAAAGCCAACAGGCTGGTTTTGTTTACCGGCTGTATCTTCGCGGAGAGCGGAGAGCGGAGAGCGGAGAGCGAAGATACAGCCACTTACATTTCCGGAAAACTGCTTATCGGCCCCCCACACTGACCTCGTACTCCGGTTGCGGCACTTCGGTCGCGGGTAAAACCTTCCTGCCCGTGCGGGTCGTAAACACAAAGGCAACCAGCACCAGGGCTCCGAAAGCGAACAAAGTGTCTCCCGGTGCGCGCATCCATCGCAGGCGCTGCATCATTGGCGAACCCAGAAACTCAGCGCTGCGGGCGTACCAATAACCGTGCTCCACCGAAGCCCAGGTCTGCATCAAACCGACCGGCAGCAAGCTTCCCACGCACATCGCGAACAGGCCAGTGTTCATGCACCAAAACGCCAGCTTGAGCCAGTTTTCCTTCCACTCGATCCGCGGGCTCATCGCCCGCAGACAAACCAGCATGAGCCCTATTCCCAGCATTCCGTAGACACCGAACAACGCCGCATGGCCGTGAAGAGGCGTCGTGTTCAGACCCTGCATGAAGTAGAGCGCAATGGGAGGGTTGATCATAAAGCCGAACAATCCCGCGCCCACCATATTCCAGAACGCCACTGCGATAAAGAAGTTTATCGGCCAGCGATAACGCTGTGCCCATTCGGTTAACCGGCCCCGCCTCAGGTCGTCGAGCGCCGAATAAGCCACCATCGTCAGCGGTACCACTTCAAGAGCGCTGAAAACCGAACCCCACGCCAGCGCTACCGTTGGTGTCCCCGAGAAATAAAGGTGATGACACGTTCCGATAATGCCGCCCGCAAGAAAGATCGTTGCCGACAACAGTGCTGCTTTCGCCGCGAGCGCGGGACGGATCAGGCCGAGTCGCGTGAAGAAGAACGCAATCACGGTAGTCGCAAAGACTTCGAAGAAGCCTTCCACCCAGAGATGCACCACCCACCAGCGCCAATACTCGACGATGGATAAATGTGTGTGCTGGCCCCACGTCAGGCCCGCGCCATAGAACAAGCCAATAGCGCCCGCCGAAAGCACGAACAACCAGAGCAGCGGTTTGTGTTCGCCCTGGGTTTTCAGTGCCGGGCGAATGGCACGCACCACCAGAAAAAACCAGATCAATAAGCCCGCGAACAGCAGTATCTGCCAGACTCTCCCCAAATCAACGTATTCGTAGCCCTGGTGTCCCCACAAAAACGCATTCGCATCCGAGAGACGGTTGTGAACGCTCAACCACTCGCCAGTCATAGATCCGGCAACCACAACAAGCAATGCGCCGAACAGTACATGCACGCCGAGCCGCTGGAACTTCGGTTCATACCCGCTTACCAGCGGCCCGATAAAAAGGCCGGCGGCAAGCCACGCGGTTGCGATCCAGAATATGCCCAGTTGCACGTGCCATGTCCTCGACACGCTGTAGGGAAGAATGTGGTCGATCCTGATCCCGTAAAAGCCATTTCCTTCCACGCCGTAATGAGCCGTGATAATCCCCATGAGAATCTGAACCACAATGAGCAGAGACACGGTCCAGAAATAAATCAGCGTGGCCTTCTGAGATGGCGTTGCCACCCAGTGGCCAAGAGGATCGTTCGCGGGCAGCGATAACAGCGGCTCTTCAGCTTTTTGCGCCGCATACCACCAGACCATCGCGCAGATACCCGCCAGCAGCATAATGATGCTCACACCGGTCCACATGACGCTGTCGCCGGTGGGATGATTTCCAACCAACGGTTCGTATGGCCAATTGTTCGTGTACGACACATGATCCCCGACCCGGGACGCCGAGGCCGACCACGCTGTCCAAAATATGAACCCGCCAAATTGACGCATCCGTTCCGGACTGCTGACGGTGCCGGAAGGAATGGCGTAGGCCGGCTGGCCCGAAATGAAAACTTCAGAGAAATGATTGAGTGTTGCCTCGAATGCCCGCGCCCGCACAGGCTCGATCGCGATTGTATTGGTCGCGGCGTTATAACCGTTTCGCCGGTACATCTCTTCAAGCCTCCCTTGAAGTTTGGCCTTGTCCTCGGCGGAGAGCTGTTCGTAGGGCTTGCCATTCTCAGCGGCGGCCCAGTCGTTCAGCACGAAGGTGGCTTCGCGATGCAGCCAGTCCGCGGTCCAGTCGGGCGCCACATAGCTACCGTGTCCCCAAATCGAACCGACTTCCATTCCGCCCAAAGACTGCCATACATTCTGCCCGCGCCCAATATCGCCCTCTGCGACGACAACCGACCCGTCAGTGCTCACCACTTTCGATGGAATCGGAGGCATCTCCTGGTAGATTCTCGTGCCTATCCAGCCCAGGACTGCGAAGGAAAAGACAAATACAACTGCAAAGCTCGTCCAAAGTTTTTTCATTGAGTTCTCCCTGTCAATTGGCGGTTCATGCTCAGAGTAAATTCGAAACGCGTGGCGGGCAGTGACTTAAGTCACTCGTCGTTCGGGATTGCGCCAGATGCGCCGGAGGTCGGCAAAAGGTCATGATCAGATTCGCGGCGAAGACACTGACCGCGGTCAGTTCCGTAACAGCTGAAACCGGCAGAATGCGCCAAAAGACCTGGGCATAGGCAAAACCTTCATATGCGGGAATCTCCGAAAAGACTCGCAGGGTGCAGCCGATGTTCAGTAACAACAGGGATGCGAGCATCGCCCGTTTGCTAAACAAAATTCGAGCCCCGCAGAACGCCGGAAGTATCCTTTGCCCGATCGCGAAAACCATTGCGCCAAGAAAGCCAACCGTAACCGCGTGGCGGGATGCTCCCCAAATGCCTCCTGCATGGTCCGCGGCGGCAGCCCACACAGTCAGACAGCCCGCAACTGCAAGCCAGATGTATGCCACTCTCACGAATGCCGGGAACCATTCATGAACGCCCGTGGTTTTCGCGGGTTTTTCCGGCTGCCGGAAGATATTCAGAGCAAAGATCGCGAGAACTATTGCGGAAAGTACCAGGAACGCCATCGCCAGGGTGCGTCCGCTAAGGGCAAACAGCACGGCGGCCCAGGCCACACCGGCTGCCGCAAGCAGTTGCCGCCCTTGCGGAGGGCGCAGTCCAAGAAACACCGGAAGCCAGCGTGCGTTGAAGCCCCACACCGTGGGGACGAGGAAAGCCCACACTGGCACGGCCAGTAAGCGTTGGTCCAGCGTTGCGGGGATCGCGGGAGATGAACCGGCCCACGCCGCTTGACAAGTCACAAATAAATTCAAAAGCAGCGCCAGCAGAAAACCGCACGTGGAACTGACCACAACCAGCATCCAGGGTTCGCGCGGCTTGCGCGCCGTGCCCGCATTGGCTTTGTGCCGCGAGACGGTGGCGAAGAACGTAAGAAATCCGGCAAGCTCCAGAGCGGCGGAAACCGGTAGCGCGATCCTCCATCGCCACAGCGTCACATTCGCGCTCCACCGCAGCAACACGCCGCTGCTCCACAACACATACGAAAGCCACGCCCGCCGAACGGCGAAGTGAGGAAGCCTTCCCATTTTCGACAACGAATAGAAACCGATTCCGATGATGAACGTTCCGATCCAGCCGTAGATCTGCGCGTGTCCATGGGCTTGCAACCAGGCCGGCGAAAGTCCGTCCAGTTGCTGGCGGCTGCTAATAGAAATCAAGTTCCAAACACCCAGAAACGTTCCGGGCAATAACATGAAGGCGACGCCGGTAATGATAAAAGCCATCACGGCGCGCTGCAGTTGTCTTTCATGGTCTGCGTACATTTGTTTTTCCTTTTAATGCCTCGTTCAGGGATGCCCGAACTCATTCGCATGTGGGACGAGCTGAAAGTAGACAGAATCAGTGATATTCGTATTCCACTTACCGTTCGCGCAGCCGTAAACATATGCGCTTAGTAACACCGCGACAATCCCAACACCTACTGCCCATGGCGCGACACGCTTGCCACGCGGGCGCGAAAGAAATAGAGCGCCCTCCGCGGGGCACGAAGCGACACACTGCATACATCCTGTGCATTCAGCCGATTGGATCGTAACCAGCCGGGCGACGGGCAGCGCTGATGGACAAGCCTTCGTGCATTTGCCGCAATCGATGCACAGGCTCGCCTCCCGGCGAATCCGCAGGGGGCTCGCCAGTGCAAACAGCCCCATCAGCGCTCCGTACGGGCATAAATATCGGCACCAGAAGTTCTGAACTACCAGCGACCCCGCCACAAGCACTCCCAGCGTTGTCCCGCCGGCAATGCCAAGTTCCCGAAAGAGATTGAGCATCTTCACGTCATCGACAGTGCCGTAGGGGCTATCGAGGAACTCTCGTATATCCGCAACAGACATCGACACAACCGCGCTGACGAACAAAATCATCAGAAGATATTTAATTCCGCGCAACGGAATATCGAGAGCGCGCGGAAGCCGGAGATTGCGTCGGAACAGCCTCCGTCCAAGGCGCCACAGGTATTCAGAAACGGTTCCCACCGGGCACAGCCAGCCGCAAAAGCTCTTTCGAAATATCAGCGACATCGCCAGAAACGCGATCAGCAGCAGCGTGCCGGCAGGATGGATCACAGGCAGGCGCCCGGTCTGAAGAAGCGCTTTCAGATTCATGAGCGAAGCAATTGGCAGCCAGCCTTCTACTCCCGCTGGCCGCATTACCCGAACGGAGCGGCCGCCGGTTTCGTAATACCGAACGAACAGATAGAACTGCATGCCAATCCACACGTTCAGCAGCAGAAATACGAGTTGGGCCGTGCGCCGCAGAGCTTGTGAATGCTCGGCGGGCGCACACTTCCCCAGCTTCTTTCGCGGATTTGTAGGTGGAACTGTGCAGGTCGCCACGGTCGTTTGCCCCTGGATTCACCCGGCCTTTTCCATATCGACCGCGCGCGGAAAAAGAATGTTGTTTTCCAGATGGACGTGGTGGTGAAGATCGCGCTCAAACTCTTCGAGACCGTTATAGAGCGCGAGAAATGTAGGGCAAGCGCCGGCCGGCGCCGTATATCCGCTCGAAAGTTCCCTGATCCGCGCTAATAAGGCCCCGGCATCGTCGTGTTCAGCCACCATGTTCGCGATGGGCCGTTTCACAGTTCCAAAGAATGCGGGTGGAATCGGCTCTCCGCGCTCGGTAGCGCGTTCCATCCGTTCAATGTACGGGAAGAGGACCTGCTCCTCTTTATGCATGTGAGTAGATAGTTCCTGGCTCATCGCCGAAAACAATTGCGTGATTTGAGCGATTTCCGGGTGGTTCGGTCCGTGCCTCAAGCCCACTTTAGTAAGCAGCGCCTCGACTCGCGGGGTTTCCCGCCGCACAAAACCGTGGTGTTTTTGAATGATTATGAGAATAAGATCGCGCAGAGGTTTTCCACTCCACTCTTCTCCGGCAGCAGCCTGGGAGTCGCATTTGGCTTTCTCAAGAAGCTGCTGAACCCGGTCGAAGTCTACGTTGGCATGGGAACAGGCATCGCTCAGAGGCCTCTTGCCGCCGCAGCAATAATCGATTCCCAGCGCCTCAAACACGCGAATGCTGGAAGGTGTCTCGAGCGCGATTTCACGAACTGTTTTTTCTGTAATGGTTGGCATTTTGCTCGTCTCTGGTTTGAGATTAAGGCGAGCAAAAATTCCGCGCAGTGACTAAAGTCACCGGTAGTGAATTTCCGAAAGGTCCACCGCCGGCCGCAAGTTCGCCTCTCGAGTTCGGATATTGTCCTTGGGCAAATCAGAGATGCGGAGCGTGGAATGGGCAATCCCGCCCTGCGGAGTGTTGGCCACTGGCGCAGACTTGCTTACGGCTTATCCGGGGATAAGTTGTGCCTTCGCCTGCGCTTCTGGTTAAGCCGCTCCAGGCGACGATGTCGCCCGCCGCTCCGCCATCCGAACTAAATCGATGCCAGATCCGATTCCAGCCCTTGTTGATCGAGAATCGTGATTTGCCGCCCATTCATCTCGATGAAGCTCTGCGCCTGCAGGCGGGCAAGATTGCGCGAAACGAGTTCCCGTACTGTGCCGATGCGCGCCGCAAGCTCCTGATGACTCTCTTTCAGCGTAAAAACCGTTCCCCGGGGAGTGTGAGTTCCTTCATCGCTCGCCTGCCGCAGCAAAACCGAAATCAGCCGGTGCCGCACAGTCGTGAACGACAACTCCTCGATAATCCCTACCAGCCGGCGCAACCGCGCGCCCACCACCTGCAACAACTTTAGCGAGACTTCGGGTTTTTCGAGGCAAATCGCGCGCAGCTCGGCGCGGGACACGAACAGAGCCTCTGTCCTTTCGAGTGCCGACGCGGATGCCGGATAGCTGCCGCCATCGAACACAGGCAATTCCGCTACAGATGATCCAGGCCCTTCCACCGAGAGTACTTGTTCGCGTCCGCTGGTGGATGTCTTGTAGATTCGAATTCGACCGGACACCACGATATAGAGGCCCTTGCACGGCTCGCCCTCTGAAAAAAGTATTTCGCCCTGCGACCAGGGCCGGACTGCGCATCGGGAGGCGAGGGAACCAATTTCCGATTCATCCAGCGCCGCAAACAGCGGTGTTGCTTTCAAAATGCTTTTGGCGGACACGAAGTTTTCGGGCATGCTCATCGATTTTCCCTCAGCCGCGTGACAGAAGTCACTGCCGGGCGCAGTGTTCAACCGCAGACTGGGATCAGGACACATCGAATGGCAACCGCAACGCTGGAATTAGAAGCACAGGCAGACCTGGTCCCCATTGACCTGCAAGTCCGCGTATTCCGAAAAATGCTCACCGCATTTTACATAGAAGAACGCCTGAAATCCTTCGCGAAGCAGGGCAAATGTACCTTCGTGGCATCACCCCGCGGCCACGAGGCCACGCAGATCGGCATCACCGAACTCCTGAAGCCCGGGCATGACTGGTTCTTCCCGTATTACCGCTCGCGCGGCACGGTGGTCGGCCTCGGAATGCCTCTCGAAGACATTTTCCTTGGCATGTTGAACCGCGAAGGAGATCCGAATTCAGCGGGCCGGAACATGCCCGAACACTTTTCGTCCCGCAAACTGCGCCTCGTTTCGCAGACGGCCTGCACAGGTTCCCAGTATTTGCCCGCCGCGGGAGTGGCCCGCGCGCGGAAGCTGGATGGTGCGGATGAGATTGTCTATGTTGAATCGGGCGAAGGGGCAACGAGTGAAGGCGAATTCTTCGAAGCATTGAATTGGGCATCGAGGGAGCGCTTGCCCGTTTTGTTTGTCGTTCAAAATAACGGCTATGCCATCAGCGTGCCGCAGGCATCGCAGACGCGTTCATCGGTGCGGCGCATTGCCGAGGGCTTCGACGTGACGGCGATTGATATCGACGGCACTTCCTTCGACGCGATCTATCGCGCGGTGCCTCCGCTGATTGCCAAACTTCGGGCGGGTGGCGGACCAGTCCTGATCGAAGCAAAAGTCGTGCGGATCGACCCGCACTCGAACTCCGACGATCACCGCAAATACCGAACTGCGGAATCTATCCTCGCCGCCGCGCAGGAAGATCCAATTCTCATCGCCGAGCGCAGCCTGCTGACCAACGGAATCCTGACAACGAATGAAATTTCCGCTGTTCGAGAGCAGACGCGCAACGAAGTGAACGCGGCAGCGGACAAAGTGGATGCGCGCCCGTTCCCCGGTACGGGTATGCTCATGGCGAATATCTTTGCCCCCGAAATCGGCTATCCGGCCACTGCCGAGGTTCTGGATTCTCCGACCGTTTCCTCCGAGCCCATAACCATGATCGATGCCATCAACCATGCGTTGCGTGAGGAGATGCTGCGCAACCCAAAAATCCTGATCTGGGGTGAGGACGTAGCCGATCCAAAGGGCGGCGTCTTCGGTGTTACCCGCGGCCTCGGCGATGCCTTTCACGAAAGGGTGTTCAACGCCCCCCTTGCCGAAGCCAGTATCGCCGGCATCGCGGGAGGCATGGCCATCGCGGGTTACAAACCGATCGTGGAAATGCAGTTCGGCGACTATCTGTGGCCTGCCGCCCAGCAATTACGCGAAGAAATCCCCACCGTTCGCTGGCGCAGCAATGGCGAGTGGACCTGCCCTGTTGTGGTTCGCGTGGCTGTGGGCGGCTACATCAAGGGCGGCCCCTGGCACTCGGCCTGTGTCGAAAGCTTCTTCGCTCACATTCCTGGCTGGCGAGTTGTTTTTCCGAGTTGCGCACAGGATGCCAAAGGCCTGATGAAAAGCGCCGCGCGGTCGGAAGATCCGGTCGTTTTTTTGGAGCATAAGGGGTTGTACCGGCGCGTCCAGGCGAAGAATCTGGAACCCGACAGCGACTATGCGGTTCCGTTCGGTCGCGGCCGCGTTCGCCGTGAAGGGAAAGATTTAACCATCGTCACTTGGGGAAGCACCGTCTACATGGCCCTTGAGCTTGCAAGACAAATGGAGCAGGCGGGCCGGTCACTCGAAGTGATCGATCTTCGTTCGATCGTTCCTTTCGATGAGGAAATGATCTACCGAAGCATTCGCAAGACGAGCCGCGTGGTGATTGCGCACGAAGACTCACTCACCATGGGTTTTGGAGCCGAGGTCGCTGCACGAATCGCGGAAAATTCGATAGACGCTCTGGATGCGCCGGTGCGCCGGGTTGCGGCCAAAGATACTTTCGTGCCATCGGCTCCGAACCTTGAGCTTGCCGTCTTGCCGGCGGTTGATGACCTGCGTGCTGCTGTCGAACAAATATTGCACTATTAAAGGAAGGGCACAGCAATGATCCAAATCGGAGCGTCAGCAGCAACCATCGACACACCCGTGGAGCATCTGATCGCATGTCACCGCCGCATCGAACAGCGGCTTAATACGCTGATCAGCGCGCCCGCGCACATCGAGACGAATAGGATAGCCGCGCTCGATGCCATCAGGAAGAGTCTCCATTTTCTGGATACGAGTGGAACTCTTCACACAGAAGACGAGGAACTCAGCCTTTTCCCGCGGCTGCGCCAGAAATTGTCGGCGTCTGAATTGGAATTCGTGGACTCGCTGGAAGCCCAGCACGCCGAGGCGGAACCGTTGTTCGCGGAACTCAAAAAGCTGGCTTTGGAACCCGATCTGGATGTGACACGATTCCTCGACTATGCCGCCAGACTCCGTTCTTTGTACAGCCAACACATCCGAGCGGAAGATGAGATCCTCACCGCAATGGCTCGTCGATCTCTGGACGAATCTGAGATCGCTGAAATCTCGCGCGAGATGCGCGCACGCAGAGCCAGCCCGGAGCGCATTTAGCTCTTGACCTGATAGGCGCCTCATCATAGGCGCCTCATCCGCGTCCATCGGCGGCCAAGTCGGTTGCACACTTTTTCATTCTGGACGGACTAAACTAAAGCAGTGGGCGCATCGACCTGCCCCCGTTATACGTCGCCGTCCCGTAGGTCCACCGGATATGCCCGCCATCCGGAAAATCCAGCCGCGTCAGTTCACCGGAACCGGACGGGTCGTAAGTGAAACTCCACGCCGCGGCAGTCGGACCGATCACCGAATTGAGCGGCGGCACGCTGGCATAGCCTGTCGCATCCGCGCCGAATGGCGGTGCGGCGCGTACGGCGTTCCGAAGCCGAACGGCGCACTCAGCCATGCCGGTAAAGCGTCGTTCATCAGGTAGAGACGGTTGCCCGTGCGGTTGTAATAGACCCAGCCGGAGTTCGCTCCGTTCACCGAGGTGTTGAATTATCCGCTAGCCCATATCGGCATCGGCCAATCCGGCGTAGCATTGAAGAAGAGTCCCGCAGTCCCAAGATAGGGTGCCGCGCTGTTGCTATTTAGCCCGCCTAACACTCCCACAGCATACGGGCTCCATGTGACCGCACGAGCAAAATAATCCTGGACTGGCCCCCAGCCTGTTTAACGGGCAGCGCACTTGGCAGTCAATGCGCCGTTCGTTATCCGTGCCCTCCCTGTTATTTGACGGTTGCGTATATTGTATTCGAAAAGCCACGTTTGCTCTGAGATCCCCCCTGCCAGACCGTGCGCTTTCGTATAAAGAAGATCGTTTCTTACATCCATCCTAACGTCACTTGGATAAATATAATCTCCCGGGTCCGCTGCAATGACTGATTCGCCGGACATGGGATACTCGACCACCACCCGCCCGCCGGGAATTTGTGCTGCCCTAACCAAAACCTCCAGGCCGTCTCGACAGTGTATCTTGTTTAACCACTCCCGCGTGGGTGGTTGAATTCGTGATTGTGCTAGCGGAGCCAGACAGACTGCTGCTTCATATTTCGAGATCAGCGGATCGGTCGAGGTTGGCAGAACACAACCCACGGAACAACAGGCCAGCAGCATCCAGACGAAATGCATTACGTTCAGAAGCAATTGGCGGATTCCCGCCCTCCCAGATAGTAAAGGTCTCATCGTACCTTAAGGGAGCAATCCCAGTAACGGAACATTCCATCCATACGCGGTCAGAGCGGGCGTAGCGCTAAAAAATAGTCCTACCGTGCCAAGGTAGTGCGCAGCACTGTTGCT
>Ga0105240_10001174_pt1 | contig 45878 bp, 39 predicted proteins | sample KBSC54metaG_FD_80426 | JGI IMG/M metagenome (GOLD analysis project Ga0105240, IMG submission 80426) | Corn rhizosphere microbial communities from Kellogg Biological Station, Michigan, USA - KBS C5-4 metaG | ecosystem: Host-associated > Plants > Roots > Rhizosphere > Soil | place: Michigan, USA... | reverse complement strand
GGCGCCTGCAGCTACGTTCCTCAGCCCTTCGCTGATGATAGCCTGGGCCAGCACCGTGGCGGTAGTAGTACCGTCACCAGCGATGTCCGCCGTCTTGGAAGCCACTTCTTTTACCATCTGGGCACCCATATTCTCGATGGGATCTTCCAGCTCGATCTCCTTTGCGACGGTAACGCCGTCCTTGGTAATGGAGGGAGCACCGAATTTCTTTTCTAAAACTACGTTACGTCCCTTGGGGCCTAAGGTTACCTTAACAGCATTTGCCAGGGTATCAACGCCCTTCTTCATTTTATTGCGGGCTTCGATATCGAAGAAAAGTTGTTTTGCCATAATTATTGTCGATTGATTATCCCAACTTTCCGATGGGAATAAATTTAAAAATGAATATGATAATGTCTGAGACCTTCGTCGAACCGCTTCCAGCGGTTCCGGAATTGGAATTAAACGATTGCCAGGATGTCAGACTCCCTCATGATGAGGAAATCATCGCCTTCGATCTGTATCTCCGTACCGGCATATTTGCCATAAAGGACCGTGTCTCCGATCTTAACGGTAACCGGCTCGTCCTTTTTACCGGGACCGGCGGCTACCACCGTACCGCGCTGCGGTTTTTCCTTGGCTGTGTCAGGAATGATAATGCCACCGGCAGTTTTTTCTTCAGCAGGAGCTGGCTTCACTATTACCCTATCAGCAAGCGGGGTAACGTTTAACTTTTTGCCCATAGTTGTACTTATTTATTGTTTTTGATGGAATGATGATGCCTGCAGTTGCAGGGCGACAAAGGTAAACGAAATTCATACCAAACGTAAAGGCCAGGTCATTTTTACAGATTTGTTAAACTGTTCACGGGTCGGACTCGGGACGTGTGCCAATTTTTCAGGTGGGTAACCGGCTGTTTGTCAGGCCCGGACATGAAAAAACCGGCCATCAGGCCGGTTTTTCGAAGAAGAAGAATTAAAATCAGCGCTGTACCACCTGCGATTTTACCGAATTGATCACCACCCCTACCTGGCCGATCAGCTGATTGGATAACCCATTCTTTTGTGCAGCAATAACCACATCCGCCACGAACTGGTTGAAATCGTCACTGTTGACCTTGCCGTTTATACGGGAATTGATGGCAGGATCATGCGCATCGTGCATGTTCTTACCCGAATAGGAGAAGTTCTTCGCTCCGGTGGCCACACAGAAGAAATCCGTCAGGTTCTTACTGAGCGCCATAAAGCCGGTGAAGTTGTTGTTCCCCACTTCCGTCAGCAAAGTCTGAAAATACCCATTGATGCTGTTATCCGCCGCAATAACGAAGATGGCGCTGTCCACCACCGAGCGCAGCCCCAGACGTCCCTTCTCGATCATCTGTCCGGAATTGGCAGGATCGTTGACCTTGGTCGTCCCTCCCAACGAATCATACAGCGTTTGTTTGGCAGGCGAGCTGTCCTTGCTGCAGGACTGGATCATTGAAAATGAGACAATCCCAACGGCAACTGTCAAAATGGTCAGGTTCTTTCTTAGTTTCATATTCCAGGTTTTGTTTTAAAATAATTGAGCACAATTGGCTATCTGAAAATTTAGCCAATTGTGCCAAACATCTAATATCTGTCCTTCGGACAATGAGCCTCCGGCTCATTCAGGATACTCTTAAACCAGCTGTAGATCTTATAAGTGGTAGAGGATGATGCCACCGGGCATCCGCTTTTTAACGCGTCTCCGTGGGGAAGAAACCGCCCGGCTTTGTAAGGCAGCTGAACCTTGAAATCGCCGGCTATTTGGTTGGCGGTTGTCCTGGCAGGGAAAAAAGTGAATACGGCAATATTCGATTGCGGGTTCACCAGCACATGGTCCACTCCCTTTTGTCGATAGAGCCAGCCGGTGATCGTATCCGCATCTGCCTGTGTGATGGACTGCAGGATATCGATACGTGCCATTGCCCTTGTATTCGCATCGATAGGCTTCTGACGGGTGACGATATAAATGTGCGCAACCAGCACGATGACCAACAGGCCGAACACTGACAGTGCGCCCAGGGCAAAATTTTTCCAGGTCTTTTTCATCATATAAAAAAGATTTATGACTGATTGCACACCGGGTCTGGTTTACCAAAAAAATAACCCATCCCCGGTGTACGGCTGATGATGGGCCTTGGGCCAGCGGAACTGTGTTCCGCTATAGATAAAAAAAGGAAACCGCTTTCAGGAATGAGTAGATTTAGCAGCGCTTGATTATAAATACGGCAATACCATGACAATAGATTTACGGTTTTTTAAAAATCATTGAATTTATCCCGGAGATGGTAAATCCGTAGTATATTTGCAGCCGCTAACTAAGCTCTTAAAAATGATCAGCAGAAGAAATATCCGGGTAAAAGTGATGCAAACCATGTATACCTTGGAAGCACAGGAACTCACTGTAAAGCCGGGCGAACACGTACGGATCTTACAAAAACATTTTGATCAGACCAGACAGCTACTGACATATCTCACCTATTTTATTACAGAAGTGGCCCGTTATGCCGAGACGGATTCCCGGATACGGTCATCCAAACATCTTCCCAATTACCAGGACCTTAATGTCAACATCAAGCTGGCAGGCAACGAATTATTGTGGAAGATCCTGGAAGATGCCAGCTGGCAGAAAGCTGTAAGCGTCGACAAGCCCCATCTGCAGGATAATAAAGAGCTCATCAAGCGGCTGTACCAGGAGCTGGTGGCGACGGAAGAATACAAGCAATACATCAGCGAAGAAAGCAGGGAAAAACGGTCGGAAAAAGGTATCCTTGAATTTATATTCACCAGTTTGATGCTGCCCAATCAGCTATTCGAAACACATGTGGAAGAGCTGTTCACCAATTGGGATGATGATGGAGAAATGGTGAGCCAGCTGGTAATAGGATATCTCAACAAGCCTCAATCCCTCAATTTCCAGGAGATCATCAGCAAGGACAAATGGGATTTCGCCAAGGGACTCCTGCAGACGGTGATAGAAAAAAAGGACGTCCTGATGGATCTTATCAAGCCCAAATTGAAGAATTGGGACCCTGAGCGCATCGCTACCCTGGACATGATCCTCATGCAGATGGGCGTTGCCGAGTTCCTCTATTTTGAGACGATCCCCCCAAAAGTAACCATCAATGAATATATCGACCTGGCCAAGGAATACAGCACTCCCCAAAGCGGCCAGTTTGTCAACGGCATCCTGGACAATATCCATAAAGACCTCGTAAGGGAGGAAAAAATGCATAAGATCAATTTCAAAGCAAACCCGTAGGTTTGCAAAAAAATACCCATGCGTTACATTACCGTAGTTTTATTGGCTGTGATCCTTATGGCCGGTTGCCAGGGCAATGATAAAAAAGAAACGGCGTCCAATACCAACGCACCCCGGGACTCTACCCAGCTGACAACGGTGGAGTGGCTGGATTCCGCAAAAGATTTCGGGAAGATCCAGGAGGGGCAGAAGCTGGAGGTCGCTTTCCGTTTTCGCAACACAGGCAATAAACCCCTGGTGATCGAAAGAGTACAGCCCAGTTGCGGCTGTACGGTGGCCGAGCAGCCCAAAGAACCTATCGCCCCCGGCGCAGAAGGGCAGATCAAGGCCTCGTTCAACAGTGAAGGAAGGGTTGGCACCAATCACAAGACCCTTTATGTCTACGCCAACATGAAAGACGCCCGTACGCATCCCCTGGAATTCATCGTACAGGTGGAAAAGAAACCTTCTTAACCAATTATTCAAACAAACAATAATACAATGATGCAATTAGTGGTTCTATTACAGGCGGGAGCTTCGGGAGGAGGATCCTTTCAACTGATCCTGCTGGGAGGTATGATCCTCGTGTTCTGGCTTTTTATGATCCGCCCACAGCAAAAAAAGGCCAAGCTGGCTAAAAAGTTCCAGGATGAAATGCAAAAAGGAGATAAGATCGTGACCATAGCCGGTATCCACGGTACGGTGAATAAGGTAAATGAGGATGGCACTATCCAGATCGAGACAAGCCCCGGCAGCTATCTCAAGATCGAAAAAAGCGCCATCTCAATAGAATGGACACAAAATATCAACAAGACCGCGGTAGCGACAACCGATAAAAAATAAACCTGAACCCCGCTGATGCGGGGTTTTTACATGATTATGCTCAGGGTAGGCTTAACAGGCGGTATAGGGTCCGGCAAAAGCACGGTGGCAGGCATCTTCGAAGTGCTGGGCATCCCTGTCGCCTACGCTGACCAGGAAGCCCGGCGGGTAATGACGGAAGATCCGGTGCTGCGACAGCAGATCATCCGGCATTTTGGAGAGAACGCCTATACAGGCAGCCAGCTCAACCGCCCCTATCTTGCAGCACAGGTCTTTCCCGATAAACAAAAGCTGGCCTTATTGAACTCGCTCGTTCATCCCGCCACCATCGCAGCAGGGGAAAAATGGATACAGCAACAAAAAGACCAAGCCCCTTACGCCATCCGGGAAGCAGCCCTGATCTTCGAGAGCGATTCCGTGAGATACCTGGATTTTGTCATCGGGGTCTACGCCCCTCCCGCCCTGCGGATACACCGGGTGCTCCAGCGGGACAAACTGACCCGGGAAGATATCCTGCAGCGGATGCGTAACCAGATAGACGAGGATATCAAGATGAAACTCTGCGATGCAGTGGTCTATAATGACGAACAGCACCCGGTGATCCCCCAGGTGCTGTCCCTTCACAAACAGCTGCTGCAGCTGGCAGCAGCCACTCCGTAATAACTTATTTGAACTTATTTGAGCTTGGCCAGAGCTTCCTTGATCCTGCCCCAGGCCTTTTCAATATTAGTCATACTGTTGGCAAAAGAGAAACGGACACAGGCCGGCTCTCCAAAAGCATCTCCCATCACAGAGGATACATGGGCCGTATTCAGCAGATACATGCTGAAATCGCCCGAATTGCTGATGGTGGTCGTCCCATCGGATTTACCATAATAAGCAGACACATCCGGAAAAATGTAAAAAGCGCCTTCGGGCTCAAAACATTTCAGTCCGGGGATGGATTTCACCAGTTCGAGGGTCTTTTTCCGGCGATCGGTGAATTCCTTCACCATGTCCATCGAAGGCGTCAGGTCGGCCGTCAGTGCTACCACGGCAGATTTTTGAGCGATGGAGTTCGTACCGCTGGTGAATTGCCCCTGCAGCTTCTCACAGGCCTTGGCAATCTCGACATTGGCGGCAGCAATATAGCCCAACCGCCATCCTGTCATGGCAAAACCCTTGCTGAGACCGTTGATGATCACAATACGGTCCTTCAGATCGGCAAATTGAGCGATGCTTTCATGTTTGCCCGTGAAATTGATGTATTCGTATATTTCATCCGAAAGGATAACTACGCCGGGATGCTTACGGAAGACGGCAGCCAAAGCTTCCAGTTCGGCCTTGCTGTATACAGCCCCCGAAGGGTTGCAGGGCGAGGAGAAAAGAAAAACCTTGGTTTTGGGGGTAATGGCAGCCTCCAGCTGAGCAGGCGTGATCTTAAAACCGCTTTCCAGCGAAGTATGCACTTCCACGACCTTTCCACGGGCGATCTTTACCAGCTCGGAATAGGTCACCCAGTACGGGGTGGGAATGATCACCTCGTCGCCATCGTCCACCAGGGCAAGGATGACATTGGCCAGGCTCTGTTTGGCGCCGGTCGAAACAACGATATTCTCCGGCTTGTAATCCAGGTTATTATCTCTCTTGAACTTCGTGCAAACAGCTTCCCGGAGGTCAGGATAACCCGATACGGGTGTATAATGGCTCCAGTTATCATCGATGGCTTTCTTGGCGGCATCCTTTATATGCTTGGGCGTGTCAAAATCGGGTTCTCCGAGACTCAGGTCAATAACATCGATGCCTTTCGCTCTTAGTTCGCGGCCGAGCTTAGCCATTTTTAAGGTCTCCGGTTCGCTGAACCGGGACAGGATGGATGATAATTGCATAAAGTTCCTGTTTAGGGCCGCAAAGGTAGATAATTCAATTCTAAAACCTATATTTGCGGTTCTTAAAAAACAAACGAAACTTCCAATGAGAGCACTGGTAAGCATATTTGCTGCTTTACTGATCATTATTTCACTGTATCAACTTTCTTTTACCTGGTTCGTCAACAAGCATGAGTCGGCGATGGAAGCCAAGGCAAAAAGAGAAGCGAGCAGGCTTTATCCTCTTTCAGCGGCCGCCAAATATCCCGGCAACAAAGAAGCCCAGGCACTTTACCAGGATACGCTTGACGAGGCATTCAATGCCCGCAAAAAGACGCTGTTGGATAGTACAAGGGAAACAAAGATCACCTGGTGGGGTACTACCTACCAGAAGTCAAAGGAAAGCGAGCTGCTGCTGGGTCTCGACCTGCAGGGCGGTATCAGCGTGACATTGGATGTTGCCCTGGACGGGCTGATCAAGGGACTTTCCAACAATCCCCGCGATCCCCAGTTATTGAAAGCGCTCGATCTTGCCAATAAGAAAAAGGTCAACAGCTCCAGCAACCTCATCGACCTGTTTGCACAGTCATATCAGGAGGTCAACCCCAACGGCAAACTGGCGCCAGTCTTCTCCAATGCCAATCGCAATAAGATAAAATTCGACGCTTCGGACGCTGCAGTCATCAGCTATCTGCACGAAATGGCCAGCGCCGCCATGAAACAAACCTACCAGGTACTCCAAAAACGTATCGATAAGTTCGGGGTCGCCCAGCCCAGCATCAGCCTGGACGAGAACAGGGGCATCATCTCCGTCGAGCTGGCAGGCGCAACGGACCCTGAAAGGGTGCGGAAATACCTGCAATCCACGGCTAACCTGCAATTCTGGGAAGTATACAACCTCGGTGAGCTGGAGACTTCTCTCGTCAGCGCCGACAAATCCCTGGAGAACTATCTCACAGGCGTAAAGGAAGACAGCGCCACGGCCAAGGCGGACACTGCAAAAAAAGATACCGCAGCCGCCAACAACCCCGATGTCCATCCGCTGCTGAACCAACGGGTGATCCACTTTATACAGCCACAGCAGGACCCCAAGACGGGACAGCCTCGCTATTCCGCCTCCCTGGCCCAGGTGCTGCTAAAAGACACGGGTACGGTTAACCGCTGGTTCAGCAACCCCATCGTACGCAACAGCTTTCCCCAGGACCTGAAATTCCTCTGGGGCAAACAGGAAACAGACGACGATGGAAAAGCCATACCAGCCCTGGAACTATACGCTGTCAAAACCATCCCCGGCTCGGATAAGGCCCGCATCGAAGGAGAAGCCATCGAAAATGCCAGCCAGGACTTCGATCCCATGACCAGCGAGGTCATCGTGGAGATGAGCATGAATAAACAGGGCGCCAAGGCATGGGCAGATATGACCACCAAGAACACGGGCAAACCCATCGCCATCGTACTGGACGACATCGTCTACTCAGCCCCGTTCGTAAACGAACCTATCACAGGCGGCCAGTCCAGGATCACCATGGGCCGCGGCCGCAACTCTACCCATAGCGTCGAAGAAGCACAGGACCTTGCCAACATCCTCAAGTCCGGTAAGCTGGACGCACCTGCCAAGATCGTACAGGAATACGTCGTAGGACCTACCCTGGGCAAGGAAGCCGTAAACGGAGGTACCATGGCCTTTGTCATCGCCTTCGCGGTGATCTTCAGCCTGATGCTGATCTACTACAACACAGCCGGATGGGTAGCCAACATTGCGCTTATATTGAACCTGCTGTTCACCATCGGCGTGCTGAGCGCCCTCCACGCCACCCTGACAGCACCCGGTATCGCCGGTCTGGTACTCACCATCGGTATGGCAGTGGATACCAACGTTATCATATTCGAGCGTATCAAGGAAGAGCTGACACGGGGTAAGAGCTACCCGCTGGCGGTAAGCGATGGTTACAAACGATCCCTGGCCCCCGTGCTCGATGCCCACGTCACTACCCTGCTGACAGCCCTTATCCTCTTCTACTTTGGATTGGGCCCCGTACTGGGCTTTGCCACCACCCAGATCCTGGGTATCCTGCTGTCCCTGTTCTGCGGTATCCTGGTATCCCGCCTGATCACGGACTTCTATACCAACAAGAACCGTCACTTTAAATATTTTACTCCCCTCTCCCGCCGCATCTTCAAGCACGCTTCTTTCAAATTTATCGAATACAGGAAAGTGGCCTACATCATCTCCGTGGTGGTGCTGATACTGGGCGTGAGCTCCTTCTTCCATGGCTTTAAGGAAGGGGTCGAGTTCAGAGGAGGCCGCAGCTATGTCATCGACTTCCACAAACCTGTGACCTCCGTTGCCGCCCGCGATGCATTGAAAAAAGTAATGCCCGACGCTTCCCTGGAGATCAAAACCTACGGTAGTAACGAGCAGTTGGAGATCACAACGGACTATCGGATCCAGGAGCAGGGCAATACCATCGACTCAGCCGTGCTGAATCAACTTTACACTGGTCTGAAACCCCTGCTTCCTCAGGGCACAACAGCCGAAGAATTTGCCACTAACAAGTACAAACAGAGCAATAAAACGGTGTTGCCGACCATCTCCGACGACCTGAAGACAGGCGCCGTAAAAGCCGTTGTATTTGCCATCGTCGTGATCTTCCTGTATATCTTTATCCGGTTCCGCGACTGGCGCTACTCCCTGGGTACGATCATCGCCCTGCTGCATGACGTATTCGTAACGCTGGCAGTATTCTCTTTCCTGCACGAGCTGGTGCCCTTCCCATTGGAAATAGACCAGCACTTCATTGCGGCAGTCCTTACAGTGGTGGGCTTCTCTATGAATGACACGGTGATCGTATTCGACCGTATCAGGGAAGACAGCAGGCTCATGAAAGGAGCCAGCAATGCAGAGATCATCAACAAGGCGATCAACGATACCCTGAGCCGTACGATCATGACCTCATTGACCGTATTCCTCACCATCCTGATCCTCTTCCTGGTAGGTGGTGAAGTCACCCGCGGCTTCGCATTCGCCATGCTCATCGGTGTGATCACTGGCACCTACTCCTCTATCTTCGTAGCAGCCCCCTTCCTGGTGGATTTTGCCAAAGGCAAACCCCTGGGCTCGGGACAGCAGCCGCCTGCAGAGAAAGCCAAAGTGACAGTTAAGTCATAATAAAAAAAAGCGGATCGAACGATCCGCTTTTTTTTTGCAATGTTATTTGTGATGTACCGCTCTATGATGATGATGATGGACCACATGGCGGTGATGCCGTTTATGCGGCCCCGGCTTATGTGTTTGGGCCATTGCTGCCCCGGCCATAGTTACCAGCAATACAACTGACAAAAGAACTTTCTTCATATGTTTTTCATTTTTTGGGTAAAAGCAAACTGTTTAGGGTTTCTTGGCGGGCTTGTTCTCCTTAAACCGCTTGTCAGGCGTGCCATCCTTCTTTAAATGAGTGGTAGCAGGAGCCATCTTTGCCTTGGCCGCAGAATCCTTATTAGCCTTGAAGCGCATATCGGCAGTGCCGTCTTTCTTGGTAGGCGCTTTCTTAGGCGTAGTCTGGGCAAAGGTCATGCCGGTAAGGGTCATGAGCAGGCTGGCAATCAGAAAAAGTTTTTTCATACTGAGGAGTTTTATGAACTTTTTAAACGTTTACCCAGTGAATTTATTGGAATTATACCCCATTTCCTAGCCGTTAACCGCGTATTAACAATCTGTTGTACATTAAAATCATATAAATATTTTCTTCTTTCTTAACTAGTACTTAACCATTTTCCTAAATTAGTAAAGAGAAAGCACAGCAACTTTGCATCCATGCGTTCATCAACCTTAAAATGGATCGTCCTGTCCGCCACTTTGCTGGCGGCCATCATCATAACGGTCCAGCTTTATTGGCTGAATATGGTCTATTCCTATGAACAGCGTCTTTTTAATACAAATGTGGTAAAAAGCGTACGCGGCCTGTTCGAGGATCTCAAAATGAATGACGCCCCCGGCATCAGCCTTCAGCAGCTGATAAAGAACCCCGGCAATAATTATTTTATTATAAAGGCGGACACCATTCCCCCCAAGGACTCCCTGACTTTTCATCTCCAGGACGAATTTGCCGACTTCGGCGTACTTACGGATTGTAGACTGGGCGCCTACAGCACTACCCAAAAGAAATTCGTATACGAGGAATTCCTGCCTACACCCGCCTCCCGGTATCCCCCCACCAAGGCGTCGTTACAAGACGTGCCCGTACTCCCGGACGACGGAGACTATATTATCCTGTACTTCCCACACCGCCACGAATACATCCTGGAACAGATGGATTTCTGGATCATCAGCAGCGGCATCCTGTTCATCGCCCTCATCGGGCTGGCCGTCAGCCTTTTTTATTTCTACAGGCAAAAGTTCCTGGCCGAAGTCCAAAAAGACTTTGTCAATAACTTTACCCACGAATTCAAAACCCCGCTGGCCGTAATGAAAATAGCCTCCGGTGTCCTGGCCCAGGAAAACATCCTCCACCAGCCCGACCGGCTGGAACGGTATGCCACCATCATCAAGAACCAGACGGAACACCTGCAACACCAGGTAGAACAGCTGTTGAAAGCAGCTTCTTCGGAATCAAAGAACCTCCCCCTCCAAAAAGAGAACATCGATGCTCACCAGCTGATAGAACAAGCTCTCAACAAAGTACAACCATTGATAGAAGAGAAAAGGGCACGGATCGAGCTAAAAATGGAGGACGGCAATGGAACACTGCACGCCGACAGGGCCCACCTCGAGCTGGCAGTGGTCAATCTGCTGGAAAATGCGCTGAAATATTCCTCCGAACCCCGCATTGTCGTTGAAACGGGCAGTGCAGAAGACGAATTCTATATTTCCGTAAAGGACAACGGAGTAGGCATAGAAAAAAAATATCTCAAAAGCATCTTTAAGAAGTTCTACCGCGTACCTACAGGTGATATTCATAACGTAAAAGGATTTGGACTGGGACTCAATTTCGTTAAACGGATCATCGACGCACACAACGGCAAGATCCGGGTCAACAGCCTTCCCGGAATTGGTACCGAATTCCGATTATTTATACCGCTCAATTAAGAATTATGCAACAAACTCCTAAAGTAAAAGTGCTGCTGGCCGAAGACGATCTTTCCCTCGGGTATGTAATAAAGGATAATCTCGTCGATGCCGGCTATGATGTAGTACATTGCGCCGACGGACAATCCGCCATCGATAAATTCGACAAAAATGAGTTCAGCATCTGCCTGCTCGACGTTATGATGCCCAATAAGGACGGCTTTGCCGTCGCCAGAAAGATCCGGCAGCAAAGCGATATGGTGCCCATCCTCTTCCTCACAGCAAGATCCATGGAAGAAGACAAGATAAAAGGTTTTCAAAGCGGCGCCGACGACTATATCACAAAACCTTTCAGCATACAGGAACTGCTGATGCGGATGGAAGTATTCCTCCGGAGAACAAGGAAAATGCACTCGGACAAAACAGTGTTCTTTACCATCGGCGCCCTGCAATTCTCCTACACCGATCTCAAGCTCACCATCGATAAGGAAATATTCAACCTCACCCAAAAGGAAGCGGACCTGCTGAAATTCCTCTGCGAACATTCCAACCGTATCCTGAAAAGAGAAGAGGTCCTGCTCAACGTCTGGGGCAAGGACGACTACTTCCTGGGCAGAAGCATGGACGTATTCATTACTAAACTGAGAAAATACTTCAAAGCTGATCCGGACGTCAACCTGGAAACTATCCATGGAGTGGGATTCCGGTTCAACACCCCGCAAGCGAATGCATAGACGGCAGAGGGTACCTGGTCTCTTTCAAAAGGCTCCATCCTGACGGCCAGCATCAGCAGGTTACCCTTTTACTTTTGTCCCACTTCGGAAGCGATTCTTACATATTTTTTTTTACCATATTTAAACCTCCGAATAAATACCTCTTTAGGAGGCTTAACCCCTGATTAACAAGAATAACAAATAGTTTTGCCCACTCAAAAACGTTACTATAACCTATGTCAAGAACTTGGATCACACTAGTATTATGTATTTTCTTTATTAATCCGCTTTTAAAAGCCCAGCCTCACCAGGATACCGTCCGCCTGACCTTGCCTGAGGCTGAAAAGATGTTCCTTGACAGCAACCTTCAACTGTTGGCTGGCCGGTATAATGTCGATGCCAGTAAGGCCCTGATCATCCAGGCACGCCTCTGGCCAAATCCGAACCTTAGCATCAGCCACGCCCTGTATTCCGGCCAGCTGGACAAGTTCTTTCCTACAGGAAAGAACGATGAAACGACGGTCAATCTGTCACAGCTGATCCTGCTAGCCGGCAAGCGTAACAAACAGGTAAAACTGGCGCAGGCAGGCGCCCAGTTGACGGAATATCAATTCTTTGACCTGCTGCGTACCCTGAAATACACACTGAGAACGGATTTTTTTCACATCTACTACCTGCAGCAATCTGCTAAAGTGTATGATGAAGAGATCAAGGCCCTGCAGCAGATCGTGACAGCCTTTAACGAGCAGGCAGGAAAAGGCTATATCTCCGAAAAAGAAGTTATCCGGATCCGCGCTCAATTATATTCCTTCCAGGGCGAATACAGCGATCTGCTATCACAGATCAACGATGTACAAAGCGAACTGCGGCTGGTCCTCCAGGTAAAACCTACCCTATACATCGATCCTGCCGTGGACTCCACCGTCCTGGATAAGCTCGATCCGGGGCAATACCCCCTGAACACATTGGTGGATAGCGCTTATCACAATCGCACAGACCTGCAAATGGCAAGGGCCAATACGAATATCGGCCGGCTCAATTACAATTACCAAAAAGCGCTGGCCGTCCCGGACCTCACCTTGTCGGTGGGTTATGACGAGGCAGGAAGCTTCCTCACCAACTACTACGGCATCGGCGCCGCCATCGATCTGCCCTTCTTCAATCGGAACCAGGGTAATATCAAGTCCGCCAAAGCTCAGATCGCCAGCGCCCTGGCCACGGAGAAAGGTACCCAGGCCACAGTTGAAGAAAATGTATCGGCCTCGCTGCAAAAAGCGTTTACACAGCAGAAGCTCTATCGTACTGTCGACCCAAAATTCTATGGGGATTTCGCAAGGCTTTTACACGAAGTAGTCGCCAATTACCAGAAACGGAATATCAGCATCCTTGATTTTCTGGACTTTTACGACTCGTATAAACAGAACACCTTGCAGCTGAATTCGATCCAATTCAACAGGGTCAGCGCCTTCGAGGACATCAACTATTACACAGGTACCAATTTCTTCAACTGATCCGTTAATCAATAAAAACATTGTGATGAACTATATTTTCAAACAATATGCGGCGCCCTTTATCATTGCCTCTTCCGCCCTATTGTTTTTGGCTCTGCCGGGCTGCAAAAGCGGCGCGGACGCAACCCCTGCTGAAAAAGAAAAATTCGTGCTGCCCGACTCACTGGCCCGGAGCATACGCATCGACAGCGTCACCAACTCCAGGGTGGTCACTTCTATCACCCTCACAGGCAAGGTAACCTTCAACGAGGATAACGTAGCAAAGATCTACCCCCTCGTCAGCGGGAGCATCTCGGATATCAAGGTCATGCTGGGAGATTATGTCGAGAAAGGACAGACCCTGGCCCTCATCCGCAGCGGCGAGATGGCAGGCTACTCCAATGACCTGGTCACCGCCGAAACCAATGTTGCCGTGGCAAAGAAAAACCTGGATGCAACCAGGGACATGTACAAGAGTGGACTGGCTTCAGGCAGGGATTCCATTGCGGCACAGGCAAGCTACGACCAGGCAACCGCCACCCTGCGGAAGGCGCAGCAGGTACTGCAGATCAATGGAGGCAGCCTCAACGGACAATACCAGGTGAAGACCCCCATCAGCGGCTTTGTCGTGGAAAAACAGGCCACCAATAATATGGCCCTGCGCCCGGACAACAGCGGCAACCTGTTCACTATCTCCGATCTGAAAAATGTCTGGGTAATTGCCAATGTATACGAATCCAGCATCTCCATCATCAGACCAGGCGACAGCGTCAACGTAAGCACCCTGTCCTATCCGGGAAAGATCTTCAAAGGCAAAGTGGACAAGATCATGAACGTGCTGGACCCCACCAATAAGGTTATGAAAGTACGTATCGTCCTTGCCAACCCGGGGTACCTGCTAAAACCGGAAATGTTTGCCAACGTGATGCTGAACAATACGGAGAACAAACGGATGCTGACCATCCCCAGCACAGCGCTCATCTTCGATCACAGCCAATATTACGTCCTTGTATATAAGAGCCCTTCCGATATCACGATACGTGCCGTACGGGTGGAAAGCACCATCGGCGATAAAACCTATATTTCCGAGGGGCTTTCCGAAGGCGAGAAAGTGATCGGATCCCAGGCCTTATTGATCTATCAGGAACTGAATAGTTAACCTATACCCTGGACACAACAAAACTCCGGATCAAATGAACAAAATATTAAAAGGCATTCTCGCTTTTTCGCTAAAGAATAAATATTTCATCTTTTCCGCCACGGTCCTGCTGGCCGTATACGGCTACTTCACCTTCCAGAAAATGCCCATCGAGGCCTTTCCGGACGTTACCAATACAGAGATCACCATCATCACCCAATGGCCAGGCAGAAGCGCAGAGGAAGTGGAGAAATTCGTGACAATTCCCATCGAGATAACGCTGAACCCTGTACAAAAAAAGACGAGCCTCCGGAGCACCAGTATCTTCGGTCTCTCGGTGGTCAAGCTGATCTTCGACGATGGCGTACCCGACAGCTACGCCCGCCTGCAGGTAAACAACCTGTTACCCAACGTAGAACTGCCGGAAAACATCACCCCGCAGGTACAGCCCCCCACAGGTCCAACAGGCGAGGTCTTTCGCTATACGTTGGAGAGCGACTTTCGCACCCCCAGGGAATTAAAGACCATACAGGACTGGGTAGTAGACCGCGAGCTGCGCTCCGTGCCGGGCATTGCCGACATCGTCAGCTTTGGCGGTATGGTGAAAGCCTATGAGATAAGAGCCAACCCCCAAAAGCTGGCCGACCTGGGCATTACATCCCTGGACATATCCACCGCCGTCAGCAAAAGCAATATCAACATCGGCGGGGACGTCATCAACAAGAACTCCCAGGCCTACGTGGTAAGAGGCATCGGCATCCTCAACGACATCAACGAGATCAAGAACATCATCGTCGAGAACATAAACGGTATTCCCATCCTGGTAAAAGACATCGCGGATGTGGAGATATCCAATCTTCCCCGGTTGGGTGAAGTAGGCAGAACAGACGCCATCGACACCCTGGGACGCAGGACTCTTCGAAACAACCCGGACGCAGTGGAAGGCATCGTACTCATGCGCAAAGGAGAGAATCCCGACGAAGTGATCAAGGGTCTCAAGGCGAAAATAAAAAAACTGAACGAACGGGTGCTGCCTTCCGATACCCATATCGTGCCTTTTTATAATAGGGAGGATCTGATCCATTATGCTACCCACACGGTGTTGCATAATCTTATAGAAGGGATATTGCTGGTAACCCTCATCGTGTCGCTGTTCATGTTCAACTGGCGGACCACCCTCATCGTCTCCATCATCATTCCCTTATCCCTGCTGTTTGCGTTCATCTGTCTCAACCTGATGCACATGTCCGCGAACCTGCTCTCCCTGGGCGCCATCGACTTCGGGATCATCATCGACGGAGCGGTGGTCATGGTGGAAGGTCTCTTCGTGCTGCTGGACCATAAAGCAAAAGAGGGGAGCATGGAGAGGTTCAACAAGCTGGCTAAAATGGGAATGATCCGCAAAAAAGGAGCTGAACTGGGCAAAGCCATCTTTTTCACCAAATTGATCATCATCACGGCTCTCCTGCCCATTTTCGCATTCGAGAAAGTGGAAGGCAAGATGTTCTCCCCCCTGGCCTATACGCTGGGCTTCGCTTTGCTGGGAGCGCTGATCTTCACGCTGACCCTGGTGCCTGTGCTGGTGAATGCGCTGCTGCGGAAGAATGTCCGGGAAAAACACAATCCCTTTACCCACTTTTTACAGGGTGCCATCATGAAAGGTTTTAGCTTTCATTTTCGTCATAGAAAAACATCCGTCCTTGTTGCCGCACTGGCGATCGCAGCTGGTCTGTATTCCTTTAAGTTCCTCGGCTCGGAGTTCCTGCCTGAGCTGAATGAGGGCTCTATCTGGGTACGTGCCACCCTTCCCTACAGCATCTCCCTGGACTCCTCCGTCACCCGGGCGACGCAGATGCGGGCCATCATGATGCGGTTCCCCCAGGTGAAAAGAGTGATGTCGCAAACGGGAAGGCCGGACGACGGTACCGATGTGGCCGGCTTTTATAACAATGAGTTCGGCGTGCAGCTATACCCGCAGGAAGAGTGGAAACCCCAAATATCCAAGGACGAACTGATCGAACAAATGCGGCAGGCCTTAGCCGTAGTTCCCGGCGCAGAGCTGAACTTTTCCCAGCCCATTATGGACAACGTGGAGGAGGCGGTATCAGGGGTAAAAGGCTCCATCTGCGTAAAGATCTTCGGGGATTCATTACAATATATGGAAGACCAGTCGAACAAGGTATACACTGTCCTGAAGAAGATCCGGGGCATCGAAGACCTGGGCGTGATCAGGAACATCGGTCAGCCGGAGCTGGACATCGACCTGGATCAAAGCAGGATGGCCATCTATGGCGTTACTACAGCCGATGCCAATGCCGTGATCGAAATGGCCATCGGAGGCAAGGCGGTAACGCAATTATACGAGGGTGTTAGGAAATTCGATATCCGCATAAGGTTCCCCGAGAACTTCCGGGCTACGGAAGACGACATCGGCAATTTGCTGGTGCCCACCCAGACGGGCTCTAAAGTACCGATACGCGAAATTGCCACGCTAACCCAAAAGACAGGCCCCTGTCTCATTTTCCGGGATGATAACGAACGGTATTCTGCCGTCAAGTTTTCCATAAGAGGAAGGGATATGGGCAGCACCATCGCTGAAGCACAGGAAAAAGTAGAGGAAGTGGTAAAGCTGCGGAAAGGCTATAACATGGTCTGGCAAGGTGATTTCGAAAACCAGCAGCGCGCTTCCAAACGGTTGACACAGGTGGTGCCCATCAGCCTGCTGCTGATCTTTTTGCTCCTGTTTGTCATGTTCGGCAACCTGAAAGATGCCGGCCTGGTATTTCTCAACGTTCCCTGCGCCGTCGTGGGGGGTATAATGGCCCTGCTGATCACAGGGACGAATTTCAGTATCTCCGCGGGCATCGGTTTCATCGCCCTCTTCGGCATCTGTATCCTGGAAGGCGTATTGCTGATAACAGCTTTCAAACATAACATGGAACATATGAAGGGACAGGAAAGCCCGCTGTATACTTCCATCAAGATGGGGGTACACGATCTTATCCGTCCTGTCCTGATGACGGCCCTGATGGCCACCATCGGGTTGCTGCCGGCGGCTATTTCCACCGGCATCGGTTCAGAAAGCTCCAGACCCCTGGCCAGGGTGGTCATCGGAGGATTGATCCTCGCCACGATCTTTTCACTCCTGATCTTCCCGCTGGTATTCTTCTGGTCTTACCGGAAAGTAGATACGAAACATGCCGGATAAAATTTTTAAGGCCGGGCGTTAGCCCGGCCTTATATTTGTCCTATGATTATCCTACGATTGACTGTCCTGCTGCTGCTGAGCGGCCCCGTCATGGCGCAGGATTTTTTCAAACCGTCCCCCCAATACAACCCCCGCCGCGTAAACGGCGTGATCATTGCCGAAGCAGCCATCGGGACAGCCGTCACCATCGGACTGAATTATCTATGGTATAAAAAATTCCCCCGCAGTAAATTCCACCTCTTCAACGATAATAACGAATGGCTCAATATGGATAAAGTGGGCCATGCCACCACAGCCTATAATGTGGCGGCGATACAGACCGACCTGCTGCGTTGGGGAGGCGTAAAACCGGGCGTAGCAGCCCTCGCTGGCACCTTGACGGCATTGGGATTCCTGACAATGGTGGAGATCATGGATGGGCATTCCGTAAAGTGGGGGTTCTCCAAAGGGGATATGCTGGCCAACCTGGCAGGCTGTGCGCTCTTCGAAGGACAACAGCTGATGTGGGGACAGCAACGCGTAAGCCTTAAATACTCTTACCACCATACTTTATTTACACATTATGCCCCTGGTGAATTGGGACGCAACCTGCCACAGCAGATGTTAAAGGATTATAATGGCCAGACCTACTGGCTGTCCATAAACATCGGCTCCTTCCTGCCCGCACGCAGCGACTTTCCCAACTGGCTCAACTTGTCGGCCGGCTATGGCGCCGAAGGGATGATCGGGGGTGTGAAAAACCCCACGGAGATCAACGGATCTCCCGTTCCCGCCTTTAAACGCTACCGGCAGTTCTATTTTACCTTTGACACGGACCTCTACAGAACAAATGGCCTGTCACCCTTGTCCACTACCCTGTTAAAACTGAACCGTACGGTCAAAATGCCCACTCCCACCATCGAATGGAATAAAGAAGAGGGAACAAAATGGCATTGGATATATTTTTAGCCCGGTTCATTCGTTATTTTTGTTCACCATTAAATTCCTTTTGAATGGATTCTAACCTGCTCATTATTGCCGTCGCCTTTGCCTTCCTGGTAGCAGGGACATTGGCTTACCTGTTCCTGAAACAACGCAAAGAATTAAAGGCAGCTGAAAACAAAAAGCCGGCCTCGGACGACACCGGCAATGTATCTACCCGTCAGCTGCAATTGCAGGCTTATGAACGACTGATCCTGCTGACCGACCGTATTGCCCTGCCCAATCTTATTCAACGGGTAAGCCAGCCCGATCTCAATGCCCGCGAAATGCAAAGCCTCCTCATCCACAGCATCCGGCAGGAATTTGAGCACAACATCACCCAGCAGATCTATGTTTCAGCAGAGGCCTGGGATGCAGTGCGTAACTACAAGGAACAGAACCTACTCATTATCAACCAAGTAGCTTCTTACCTTCCACCGGAAGCCTCCGGTATGGACCTGAACAAGCACTTACTTGAGCTCCTGGTGCAAAGCCCGAAAGCCTCTCTGCAGAACATCGTCTCTGATGCCTTGAGCTACGAGGCTAAGAAGCTGATGTAGCAGAAAAAAATTGAACGATTATGCCTGGAAAAAAGATATACACCGACAGCGGTATCGAAGTGAAGGAAGTATATGCAAGGACTGATCTTGCCGGTTCGGCGCCGAGTGATGCCCTGCCAGGTGAATTCCCCTATACCCGGGGAGTACAACCGGATATGTACCGGGGTAAGCTGTGGACCATGCGCCAATATGCCGGCTTCAGCACAGCGGAAGAAAGCAACGAACGTTATCATTATTTATTAAGCCAGGGAGTGATGGGACTGAGCGTGGCTTTCGATCTGCCTACCCAGATCGGCTATGACAGCGACCATCCACTGGCCGAGGGAGAGGTCGGCAAGACAGGAGTGGCCATCGACTCCATCGAGGATATGCAGACCCTGTTCAAAGGCATCCGGCTGGAAGACGTCTCCACTTCCATGACGATAAATGCCACAGGTTATATCCTGCTGGCCTTCTATACGGCGCTGGCCAAACAGCAGGGCGCCGATCTGAAAAAGATCTCCGGAACGATACAGAACGATATTTTGAAGGAATATGCGGCCAGGGGCACCTATATCTATCCCCCAAAGCCCAGCATGCGCATTATCACGGATATCTTTGAATGGTGCAGCCACGAGCTACCCAAATGGAATACCATCTCTATATCAGGCTATCACATCCGTGAGGCAGGCAGCACTGCCGTACAGGAGATCGCCTTTACACTGAGCAACGGAAAAGCCTATGTGCAGGCAGCCATGGCAAAAGGGCTGGATATAAATGTTTTCGGTAAAAGACTGTCCTTCTTCTTCAACGCACATAACAATCTTTTTGAAGAGGTGGCCAAATTCCGCGCTGCCCGTAAGATGTGGGCGGAGATCATGAAAGATCTCGGCGCCACGGATCCGGGAGCTCTGAAGCTGCGCTTTCACACGCAGACGGGGGGCAGTACACTCACAGCCCAGCAGCCCATGAACAACATCGCCCGGGTGACCGTCCAAACACTGGCAGCAGTCATGGGCGGTACACAATCCCTGCATACCAATGGCTACGATGAGGCCCTTAGCCTGCCCACGGAAGAGGCGGCAAGGATCGCCTTGCGGACACAACAGATCGTAGCATTTGAAAGCGGCGCCCCCGATACAGCCGATCCCCTGGCCGGCAGCTACTTCGTGGAATCGCTGACCCATGCCGTGGAAGAACAGGCATGGCGGCTGATGGATCGTATAGACGCCATGGGAGGCAGCGTAACCGCCATCGAACAAGGCTTTATCCAGGAAGAGATCGCAAGAAGCGCCTATGAATACCAGCGCCAGATAGAGACGGGTGAAAAGATCATCGTAGGGGTAAATAAATTCCAGGCACAGGAAACAGGCTCGATACCCGTGTTCAGGATAGACGATTCCATCCGCCAGATACAAACAGAGAAGCTGGCTTCGCTGCGCAAACGAAGAGACCCCGCCCGCTGCGATTCTATCCTGCAGGACCTCAACGACAAAGCAGCTTCGGGAGAGAACATCATGCCCGTGGTCATCGAGGCCGTAGAGAACTTCTGCACGCTGGGCGAGATCGCTGACACGCTGCGGGAAGTGTTCGGGGAATATAAATAGAACCGTTAAAACACAAATAACCTGCTTGTCATTCCGCCTTCGTTTGAAAGGGTCAGTACATACACTCCATGCGGATAGCTAAACGCAATATCCGACTGTACATCTCCAACCTGACCGTTGACAGTTCGTCGCACCAACGGCCGTCCATCCTGCGACCAGATACCTACCTCATAAGTGCCCGTACCTTTCAGATACAAAAAGGTCCTGACAGCATTGCTCTGCGCAGTTACTCCCCGGATGGCTGTCCGTCCTTCCCCTGACTTCCTCACAAATAGGACAGATGAATAATAAGTACTGCCATCGGGCAATCCTGCCGTGATACGATAATAAGCCGTTGCCCGAGCAGTGGCGTCATCATACTCCGTTGCGCTCTCCGTATGAAAAACGGACATAAAATCCACACCGTTTGCCGATCGCTCCAGGGTAAACAAAGTGCCTTCGGTAAAACCGGTGGCATTCCATTGCAATGCAACATGCTTTTCACCTTCAGCATGCGCGGTAAGATGAATGGATTGCGCTGCAAGCACGCCGGAGATAGCCTGTCCCTGTACGCTGATGTTGTCAAAGACCATCCGGCTGGTACCCCCGGAGCTAACAGTGGTATTGTATCCATAGACACGAAACGTGATGTCGGAAGTGATTGTCAGAAAGGAAGATGGAAGGGTCGCGGTATAAGTGGCATAATTGTGCGTCATGCTTCCCGTAGCAAGATCCGTGGTATAGTTATCCAGGCTGCTGCGCAAGCTCCAGCTGGTAGGACCGGCTCCCGCTGGACTACCCGTGTTGCTTCGACGCATGACCAGGGTCACCGTATTCAATGCAAGATAATAGCCCGTATTGGAGGTAAGATTGAACTGAACATAAGCGTTTGGATCGATGGCGCCGGAGGGCCAGCCGCCTTCGCCGTACCATTCGGAGCTGCCATTGAAAGAGCTGGTGGGAATGGAGTATCCAAGGGACATAGCACTGACGGTGAGGTGTGAACCTGCCGCACCTGTCAAACTGGTATTGAGCGGCCAGTTGCCGGCATTTTGAGCGCTGGCAACAGAGATGACGATAAAGGAAGTCAAAAAAAGAACAAGCGTTTTCATATATATACAGATTGTCGGCAAGGAGAAGACAATTCACTTGCCAGTTCGATAGGGAAGTAGCTATCAGCAGAATAGAGATAGTCCTTTTTGAGATATTTTCCCAAAAAAGGAGGGAATTCCCGGCCCGAACGATGCGTATAGCCGGTTTTTCCACAAAGATAAATACTGGGTTAAGCGCTGTGGAATCATGGAATGAGCGTGTCTCAATTACAAACACATCACCATGGAAATACAGGAAATCTCACGGGCGGACATACTCGATATTTTATTCGAGGGCCGCAACAAGGACTACGGCGCTTATCAATTGCGCAAAACGTATAACAGGAGATTGACCAAAGCGCTGGCAAGTATGGCTTCGATCTGTCTGCTGCTCATTGGCGGCTATACACTGGCAGGCAAATCTCATTCATCGAAGATCATCCCCCCCGAAGCTACCGAGGTCAATCTCATTGACGCCCGGAAAGAAGAACCCATCATCCCACCCAAACCGTTACCCCAGCCTATCCAGCAGGTAGCTACGATCAGGAACACGATCCCTCGTATCGTACCCACCGACCAGGTAAGGCCCGAAGACGTCCCCCCACCCGATGAATCCCTGAATGACGTAAAGATCGGTACGGCCAATGTAAAAGGCGATGCATTCGACGGCACGGTGACAGGCCCCCCCTCCACTGGCACAGGCGCTCAGACAGTGATCGAAGCACCCAAACACAACGATGATGACGGTACCATCTTCAGGAGCGTAGAGATCGAATCCACCTATCCCGCCGGCATGCAGGCCTGGCTGAGATTTTTATCCAAAAACTTTCGCGTCCCGGAAGAAGCCATCAGCACCGAGACCGGCGGAACCGTGATCGTACAGTTCGTCGTCGACAAAGATGGTAATGTCAGTGATGTACAGGCGGTGGAAGGACCGGAAGTGCTGCGGGCGGAAGCCGTCCGTGTCATCAAAAAAAGCGGTAAATGGATGCCGGCCATTCAAAACGGACGCAAGGTAAATTCTTACAAAAGACAACCCATCGTTGTCAAGTTGGAAAATGAATAACGATACCTATCCCTTTTCCACTTCCCCTGAGCCGCCATTGGCGGCTTCAGGCGTTGAAACCAGTGGCCCTTCCGTGGTCAACGATCTATCCAGCTCTTTATGAATGTTCATCAGCAGGCTCATGTTACTTTCGAGCTTATTTGTCAGATCGACGATCTTCCCCTGTGCCTGCATCAGCTCCTCCTTCAACGTCTCGATGGCAGCCCCCCGTTCATCCAGCTGGGCCTTCAGATTACTGACCCGTTCATCTGACTGCACCCTGTATTCCTCAAATTTCTGTTTCATCCACAACAGCCCCTTATAAAGATTGTCCTCATCCGGCTCCTCCCTATCCTCCGGCACAGCCCCCTCCGCCAATAACAGCTCACCCCCCACCACGGCTATTTCGCCCGTCCGTCTTTTCCTCCGGTGATGAAGATAGGTAGTGATCAGTAAAACAATGACAAACAAAGGCAGGAATATCCAAAGTACAATGCGCAGGAATTGTCCCAGCTCATACAATGTAATAAGCAGTAAATGCATTCCGGATAATTTTACGTAGACCTCACTTCATTCTGATATATAAGCATTTGCAATAATGATACCAAATTCACGCTAAAAAAGGAACTATTGACCGACGGCTCTCCGGGCAGTTTGCCGCTTGCATAAAATGGACCCGCGGCGCTTGTTTTTAGCACAAATTTGGAGTCTATACCATCATAATCTAGAACTTAAAAACTTATAATCATGAACCTCAAAAGAATGATCGCCCCTGTCGCCTTGATCATCGGGCTCCTGTCTTTCACCTCCACCTATGCACAGCGGGGAGATACGGCAGCCATGCGCCAGCGCCAGGAAGCGATGATGAAAAAATTACAGGAAGATCTGAAGCTCACCCCCGTACAGGTGGACTCACTCACTGCCATCCAAAAAGAGTTCCAACCAAAGATGCGGGATATCTTCATGGATCAATCCATGAGCCGGGAAGACAAGATGGCCAAAATGCAGCCCTTGAATGAGGAACGTAACAAGCGGATACAGGCTATACTGGGAGACGACCTCTATAAAAAATATCAGCAGTGGATGCAGGACAACCGGCCACAACGCGGCATGGGCGGCGGACAGCGCCAACAATAAATAAAAAAAGCACCTTACGGTGCTTTTTTATTTATGCTTTCTTTTGTTCCTTAGCCCAGGTATCCCTTAAGGTCACCGTCCGGTTGAATATCATTTTATCTTCCGAGCTGTCCTTATCCAGGGTAAAATATCCCTTACGCAGGAACTGGTAACGCTCATCGAATTTAGCATTCTTCAATGCCGGTTCCGCAAAAGCTGCAGGCAGCGCCTGCAGGGAGTCAGGATTGATGTAATCCTTAAAATCCCCATCCTCACCGGCAGGATTCTCTACTTTGAACAGACGGTCATACAACCTTACTTCGGCCGTAATAGCATGCCGTACGCTCACCCAGTGTATGGTAGCCTGTACTTTCATATTGGCATTTTCCCCGCCGCTCTTGCTGCCGGGTATATGGGAGCAACGAAGCTCCTTGATATTGCCCGCATCATCCTTGATGACCTCATCGCATTGAATGATATAAGCGCTTTTCAATCTTACTTTTTGCCCTGGAGAAAGCCGGAAAAATTTCTTGGGAGGGTTTTCCATAAAATCTTCCCGTTCGATGTACAGCTCCCGGCTAAAGGGTATATCCCTGTAGGTGGTATCGGGATCTTCAGGATTGTTTTCGCTCTTCAATATCTCTTCATCCTCCGTATAGTCCGTCAGTATGATCTTCACCGGATCGAAGACCACCATCCGCCGGAGGGCCACCTTGTTCAAATGTTCTCTGACGCAAAACTCCAGCAGACCAACCTCGATGAGGTTATCCCTTTTCTGCACACCGATCCTTTCGGCAAACATGCGAATGCTCTCAGGCGTATATCCCCTGCGACGCAAGCCGGCGATAGTCGGCATACGGGGGTCATCCCATCCCGTCACATGTTTTTCATTCACCAGCTGCAACAGCTTGCGCTTGCTCATTACCGTATAGCTGAGGTTGAGACGGGCAAATTCATACTGGTGGGAAGGGAATATTTCCAGCTTTTCGATAAACCAGTCATACAAGGGACGATGGGGCACAAACTCCAATGTACAGATGGAATGCGTGATATTTTCGATGGAGTCGCTCTGTCCATGCGCAAAATCGTACATGGGATAGATGCACCATTTGTCACCCGTACGGTGATGATGGGCATGCTTGATCCTGTACATAATGGGATCCCGCATATGCATGTTGGGAGAGCTCATATCGACCTTTGCCCGCAATACTTTTTCCCCATCCTTATATTTACCGGCGCGCATGTCCACAAACAGCTGCAGGTTCTCCTCGACACTGCGGCTACGATAGGGGCTGTCTTTCCCCGGCTCCGTAGGAGTGCCTTTCATTTGAGCGATCTGCTCGCTGCTGCTGTCATCCACATAGGCCAGGCCCTTTTTGATGAGCTGCACGGCAAACTGGTATAGTTGTTCGAAATAATCGGAGGCATACAGCTCGCCCGCCCATTCATAACCCAGCCAGCGGATGTCAGCCTTGATACTTTCAACGTACTCGGTGTCTTCTGTTACCGGATTGGTGTCGTCAAATCGGAGGTTGGTCTTTCCGCCATACTTTTGGGCAAGCCCAAAGTTCAGACAGATGGACTTGCTATGGCCAATATGCAGATAGCCATTCGGCTCGGGGGGAAACCGGGTAAGGATGGTCTTATATTTACCTCCCTCCAGGTCCTCCTCGACGATCTCCTCCAGGAAATTCAGGGACTTTTCTTCTTCCTTTTTGATCTCGTTCATCCTGCGAATTTACACCCTTTTACCGAATAGTAAACTGCCGATCCGGACCATATTGCTGCCTTCCCGGACAGCGATCGTGTAATCCCCGCTCATACCCATGGAAAGCACGAAATGCTGGTCGGAAGAAGCCTGCGCACGACTGAAATGCTCTACGAAGAGGTCTTTCAACCCTTTGAATTCCTCCCGCACTTTTTCCTGGTCCTCCGTAAAGGACGCCATGCCCATCAAACCCCGTATACGGATATGGGTAAAATCCTGCGGTGTGGCGCGAACAGCCTGCAATATCTCATCGAGCTCGGTAGCGTCCAATCCGAACTTGGTCTCCTCCCTGGCAATATGCACCTGCAGGAGACAGGCGATCACCCTGTTATGACGGGCAGCCTGCTTATTTATCTCCTTCAGCAGACGCAGGCTGTCCACACCCTGGATCAGGTGTACAAAACCAGCTATATATTTTACCTTATTGGACTGAAGATGCCCTATAAAATGCCACCTGATGTCAGATGGCAGTTGGGAATGCTTATCCACGAGCTCCTGGACATAATTTTCACCAAAATCCCTTTGCCCAAGGTCATAGAGAGCCCTGATATCTTCCACGGGCTTGGTCTTGCTGACGGCCACCAGCTGGACATCAGGCCCCAGCTCACCAAGGATCTCCTCGTATACTGACTGCATGATCATGCAGTGAAGGTAACTATACTATTTTAAAATACTCCGGCCGATGACAATACGCTGCACCTCACTGGTGCCTTCATAGATCTGGGTGATCTTGGCATCCCGCATCATCCTTTCCACATGATACTCCTTCACATAACCATATCCTCCATGTATCTGCACAGCCTCTGTAGCCGTCCACATGGCCGTCTCGGACGCATAGACCTTCGCCATGGAGGCGCTGAGCGTAAAATCGAGGTGATTGTCCTTTTCCCAGGCGGCACGCAGACACAACAGCCGGGAAGCTTCAATACGGGTAGCCATATCCGCCAGCTTGAACTGGATGATCTGGTGATTCATGATCTCCTTTCCAAAGGCCTTTCTCTGTTTGGAATAGTCCAGTGCCAGCTCATAGGCCCCGCCAGCAATACCCAGCGCCTGAGAAGCAATGCCGATACGCCCTCCGGCGAGGGTCTTCATGGCAAACTTGAAACCAAAGCCATCCTCCCCTATCCTGTTCTCCTTCGGCACCTTCACATCGCTAAAAAGGATGCTGTGGGTATCGCTGCCCCTGATGCCCAGCTTGTTCTCTTTAGCCCCTACCGTCACACCTGGTGTGTCCTTTTCCACTATAAAAGTATTGATACCATGGCTGCCTTTGGAGACATCCGTTTGTGCCATTACAAGATATACAGAGGCCGAGCTGCCGTTGGTGATCCAGTTCTTTGTACCGTTCAGCAGATAGTAGTCGCCCTTATCCTCGGCAATGGTACGCTGCGAAGTGGCATCGCTGCCTGCTTCGGGTTCACTGAGCAAAAAAGCGCCGATATAAAGTTCTCCGTTCTTACGCCCCTGCGCCAACGGCACCAGGTACTGCCGTTTCTGCGCCTCCGTCCCAAACTTTTCCATCCCCCAGCATACCAGGCTATTGTTGACACTCATACACACGCTGACACTGGCATCGATCTTACTGATCTCTTCCATTGCCAGCACATAGCTGATCGTATCCATCCCCGCACCCCCATACTTTGGGTCAACCATCATCCCCATAAAACCAAGCTCCGCCAGCTTACATATCTGCTCTTTCGGGAAGCGCTGATGCTCATCCCTGTCGATGACCCCGGGCAGGCATTCAGTACGGGCAAAATCCCTGGCGGCCTTTTGTATCATCAAATGTTCTTCCGATAGTTGAAAATGCATACGATGAATGGTTTTTTGCCAAAAATAAAAGAAAGTTGTTTAGTAAACTAACAGTTGTAAGTTTTTTTAGGCAAAAAGCGGGCTCCCCTCTTACCGGGGATCGATAAAGCGGGGCTGAGGACCTGTCTTGTCATGCAGCAGGCTGATGACGGTCTTAAAAATAACAATAAAGAGACCGGCCTCTTCCTCCGTAAAATTGCTGGTCTCAGTTTCCTCCTCATTATAAATGATCGCCGCGACAAATTGCAGTAGCTCAGGCTGGCAGAAAGAATCCATGATCTCCATGGCGTCCATTTCGTCAAACCCGTCATGGAATACCTCTTCCATCTCCTCGAATTCCGCATTGAAGGATTTTTCGAACTCAGCCTCCGTCACCGCGGGAATGTTCTGCTGCAGCTGACGAAAGGATAATAATATGATCGTGAGAATATACGCCACATCTTCGCGGGCATCCGCTACCTTCAGCTCCCTGCTTTCCCCCAGCACATACCCTACCAGGGCAGGCTGCTCTTTGGCAAACTCATCCCATATCTTTCCGATCTGGTCTTCGTCCATATGTTGGATCCGATGATTGATCGCGTCAATCGCATCCTCGGTAATTCTTGTCATTCCGTATTTTTCCCAAACCTACATTTAAAATGCTTAATGGACAAAAGACGGCGGCAGGTGATGTCAAATACGTACCTTTACCATTAAGCTACCCTCATCTATACATAAGCATTTACTCTTATGCCCAAAAATCATTCTCCTAAACTACAGGTATCCGTATCATCCGAGATCGGGAGACTGCGACGATTGCTGGTTCATAGTCCTGACAGTGGCCTGGGAAAAGTAGTTCCCTCCAAGGCGCAGGACTGGCTCTTCGAAGACATCGTTCACCTGGATACCATCCGCCGGAAAGAATACGACTACTATACAAAGATCCTGCTGTATTTCCTGGACCCGGAAAAGATCAGGGGCCGGCTGAAGGAAGTAGACAGCGAAGAAAATAAACGGGCCTTTTATAAACCCGGAGACGACAAGTTCTTCCGCAGCGACAAAGTGGTAGAGCTGCAATGGCTGCTGTCCGACATCCTCATGGATCATGAGATCAAGCTCAAGCTGGTGGCTTCTGTCTGCGCCATCGAAGCCTGCTCCTACGACACACAGAAAGAGCTGCAGAAGCTGTCACCCGTCCAGCTGTCCAAGACCTTCATCAGCGGCACGATGACGGACGACAAGATGTTGTTTGCGCCCATCCCCAACTTCATTTTCACACGGGATATCGGCATCGTCATCAACAAATACGTACTGCTGAATAAACCCGCAAAAAAAGCCCGTACCCGCGAAGCCTTGCTCGCCAAATACATTTTTTATAATCACCCGCTGTTCGCGGAATACCAGGACAAGGTCATCGAGCTGGCCGATACACATCACCATTTTCTCCTCCCCCGGGAAGGCGACGATAAAAAAGTTACTTTGGAAGGCGGGGATGTCATGGTGGTCAGCAAAGACCACGTGCTCATCGGTGTCAGCGAACGCACCTCCCTGGAAGCCGCTCACCAGGCCATCCAGGTCCTGTTTGAAAAGAATGTGGTCAAAAAGATCACGATCATCAAGATCCCGAAAAAACGGGATTATATGCACATCGATACCATCTTCACACAGATAAAACGGAATGTCTGGATACTGCTGGGTAACTTCTCCCGAAAAGCAATGAAGCATGAGGATGAGGATGCAGTACAGTGGATACTGGAGAACAACAGGAAAGAAGACAAAATGAAGATCATACAATTCCGGAAAAAAGATCCCGGCAACCCGGAATATTTCGACAACCTGGAAGACCTGCTGACCGACATCAGCAAAAACGATCTGGAGTGCACCGAAAAGGTCCTCTTCCTTTATTCGGGCAACAACGAATTCCCTTTCGACGCCCGCGAACAATGGACGGACTCCTGCAACCTTCTGGCGCTTAAAGAAGGCGTGGTGCTGGGCTATGACAGGAATGACAAGACGGTGGAAGCTTTCAGGACCAATGGATTTGCCGTCATCCACGCTCACGAGCTCATCGCTTCCATGGAAAACGGAACGGCCAACCCCGACGACATGGAGGATACATTGATCCTGATGCCTTCCGCAGAGCTGTCCAGGGCAAGGGGCGGCTTCCATTGTATGAGCATGCCCTTACACAGGGATGAAATTTAATCTCGCTTTTATGCAAACGACTTCCCACATATTGATGATCCGTCCGGTAAACTTCACATTCAATGCAGAGACGGCGGTAAACAATGCCTTCCAGTCCGCAGCAGGCGACGACAGCACACAGGGAAAAGCCCTTGCTGAATTTGAAGCCTTCGTAAAAATGCTGCGCGACAACGGTATCGACGTGATCGTCGTCGATGATACCCCCGAACCATATACCCCCGACTCCATTTTCCCCAATAATTGGGTGTCCTTCCACCAGGAAGGCATCGTCTGCCTTTACCCCATGTATGCACGTAACCGCCGGCTGGAACGTAAGCCGGGTGTATTACGCCGGCTGGAAAAGGATTTCAGGATGGATACGACCATGGACTTCAGCGCTTATGAAAAGGATACCCTTTTCCTGGAAGGAACAGGCAGTATGGTATTGGACAGGGATTCCCGTATTGCATATGCCTGCCTGTCTCCAAGAACGGACAGACAAGTGCTGGAAGATTTCTGTATAAAAATGGATTACCAGCCGGAAGTATTTGTCGCCGTGGATGATACCAACAATCCCATCTATCACACCAACGTGATGATGTGCGTGGCAGACCGCTATGTGGTGATCTGTCTCGACTCGATGCCGGAATCCTTCCAGCGCGAACATGTGGAAGCCACTATCCACGGCTCAGGAAAGGAGATCATTCCTATCACCTTGCACCAGATGAACCATTTTGCCGGCAATATGCTGCAGGTGCACAATGCGAAGCAGGAAAAATTGCTGGTCATGTCCACCCAGGCCTTCAAATCGCTGACCCCGGAGCAAATAAAAAGATTACAGTCCTACAACCGGATCATCCATTCTCCTCTCACAACCATCGAAACCAATGGAGGAGGCAGCGCCCGCTGTATGATGGCCGAAGTACATCTGCCGCTCAAAAACGAACCGGTTGCGCAACGATCAGAACAACGTTAGAATTTTCCCATCATCCTCATACCGTTTTGGCGGCTGCAGATGCGTGCCGCATCTCTTGTTCAACTGCCCGATGGCATAGGCTGCAAGTGCGGGAGTATGCACCTCGTTATGCGCATGTACAAAAAAATACACTTCGCGCAGACCTTTACTGACCCAGCTGCTGATCCTGTCGGCCCAGGCATCGATGCGGGGATGGTCGGTGGAATGACCGCTGTTCGATACAAACCGGATAAATGCCACAGGCGCCGTCAACCGCATATGTATGACATCCCTTCTTCCCGACGTGTCGGTGATCACGGTGCCGATGCCCAATTCACGAAGAAGGCGCCACGTGTCCTGATGCGCGCCGTTGGTAAACCAGCTTTCCTGTCTCAGCTCCACACAGGTACGAAAATCACGCGGCAGTTGACGAAGATAATGATGCAGCAGCGCCGTCCTGTCCGGCCCAAAGCTGTCCGATAATTGCAGGAACGAAGGGCCGAGCGTCCGGCCAAAATGCCGCATATGATCGATAAAAAGATCGGTGTCCTTCCCGGCATCTTTTAATTGCAGCTCATGGCTGACGGTATTGGAATATTTGGGACAGTAACGAAAACCCTCGCCTGCGAGTGCAGCCCATTTTTCGATGACATCCTTTGGCTGCAGGTTATACCACATGGCGTTGAGCTCGATCGTATTGAACTGTCGCACATATTGCGATAAAAAATCTTTCTCTTTTGTCTTCTGGGGGTAGATGGTTCCCACCCATTCTTTGATCCTCCACCGCGTGGCGCCGACATATAATTGCAAATCCCCCGCTGGCGCTGCACCCAGGTCCCTTAACAATTCCCCGGTCATGATATCATCGGGAGGCAGGGAAAAATCTATCTTGTCGGGAAACGGCGCCTTTCCAAATTCCATATAAAAAAACTTTGTGTAACTAAAGCAATATCATTCTCTTTAGTTGTTGCTGTATCAAATCAAATCCTTATTTTTGAGACTTCTTTAGAGTTAAGGTAGAAATTTTTCAATAAATCTTGCCATTAATTGAAGCTTTTTTAAAATTCAATCATTAGAAGCAAATTTTAGATGGAAAACAAAGTCACAAAAATTGGTGTGCTCACTTCCGGCGGCGATGCCCCGGGAATGAATGCAGCCATCCGTGCCGTTGTTCGTACCGGTATTTATAATGGACTGGAAGTATTTGGTATCATGCGTGGCTATGCAGGAATGATCGAGAACGACATCGTCCCCATGCATTCGAGAAGCGTAGCCAATATCATACAAAGAGGCGGCACCATTCTCAAGACCGCCCGTTGCAAGGATTTTTTTGAGCACGAGGGGAGGAAAAAAGCCTATGCCAACCTCAAGAAACTGGGTGTCAACGGACTGGTGATCATCGGCGGCGACGGCTCTTTTCGCGGGGCACACAAATTGAGTGCGGAATTCGATATCCCCTGCATCGGCCTGCCCGGCACGATCGATAAGGATATCGCGGGTACCGATTTTACCATCGGGTTCGATACGGCCGTCAATACAGCCGTCGAGGCCATCGATAAGATCCGTGACACGGCAGATGCGCACGACCGTCTTTTTATCATCGAGGTGATGGGAAGGGATGCGGGCTATATCGCCTTACACAGCGGCATTGCCACGGGAGCGGAAAATATTCTCATCCCTGAACGTAAGACGGACATAGAGGAGCTCGTCAGCGGGCTGCTGGAAAAAGAGCGCAGAAAGAAGCTCGTCAATCTCATCGTCGTGGCGGAAGGGGACAACTTCGGCGGTGCGAATGAGGTCGCCAAAGTGATCAAAGAACGTTTACCCTCAGCCGATACAAGAGTCTGCGTGCTGGGACATATACAAAGAGGAGGCGCACCCAGCTGTATGGATCGTCTCATTGCCAGCCGTATGGGCTACTCTGCCGTAGAATGCCTGCTGGAAGGACGCCATAATGTAATGGTGGGTATCGTCAACAACAGGATGCATTATACTCCTCTCGAAAAAGCGGTCAAAGCCAAACAAAGGATCAGTGAAGACTGGCTGAAGATCGTGAAGATATTAGCTTCGTAAAAAAAATAAACCCACTCGCAATGTCAAAGAATTTATCGAAATACCTGTACAAGGGTATGGATAAGCAGGCAGGCCTTCAGCATACATTTCACAGGACAAAGATCGTCGCCACGGTAGGTCCTGCATGTGATACATATGAAAAATTACTGGAGCTGGTGAAAGCCGGCGTCAATGTTTTCCGGCTTAATTTTTCACATGGCACCCATGAGGATAAAGCCAGGATCATCGAACATATCCGGAATATCAATCTTACAGAACCTTATAACATATCCATCCTCGCCGACCTGCAAGGCCCCAAGCTCCGGGTGGGCGATATCAAGGATGGTGCACTGCCCATCGCACCGGGTGACATCCTGACCTTTACATCCAGGGAAAAGGTCATCGGTACAAAAGATAAGATCTATGTCTCTTATCCCAACCTGCACCACGACGTGGAAGTAGGCAATAAGATACTGATCGACGACGGCAAGCTGGAAGTAGTAGTGGTCAGCATATCCCCCGACGGAGATGTAAAAGTAGCTGTCACCTATGGCGGAACCCTGTTACCTAAAAAAGGGGTCAACCTTCCCGATACAAAGATATCCCTGCCTGCCATGACGGAAAAGGACATTGCCGACCTCGAATTCATCATTGCGCAGCAATGTGATTGGGTAGCCCTGTCATTTGTTCGTAAAGTGGAAGATATCGTAGACCTCAAGCGCCGTCTGGCGGAGAAAAAGAGCCAGAGCAAGGTCATCGCCAAAATAGAAATGCCTTCGGCCCTGGAGGATCTTCGTAATATCATTCTCGAGTCGGACGGTGTGATGGTCGCCCGTGGCGATCTTGGTGTGGAGTTGCCCGTAGAGAAAGTTCCCATGGCCCAACGGGAGATCATCCGCAAATGTATCCATCGCGCCAAGCCTGTCATTGTCGCCACACAGATGATGGAAAGCATGATCGATCGGGTAAAACCCAATCGTAGCGAGATCACCGACGTCGCCAATGCAGTCCTGGAAGGCACGGATGCCGTGATGCTGAGCGCCGAGACGGCAACAGGTCAACACCCTGCCCTCGTAGTCGAGACCATGCGTAAGATCATCCTGGAAGTGGAAAGGACGGAATACCGGTACAATCGTGAAGAAGACCTGGTACCCCAACCCCACTCTCCTTCCTTCCTCAGCGACGCCATCTGCTACAATGCCTGTAAGCTGGCCAAGGACGCCAATGCAGACGCGCTCATCGGTATGACCCAGAGCGGATATACTGCCTTCATCCTTTCCAGCTATCGCCCCAAGTCGCCTTTATACATCTTCTCCAAAGAGAAAAGCCTCATCAATCAACTGAGCCTTAGCTGGGGAGTACGCGCTTTTCACTATGCAGAGGAAGAAGGCATCGACGATATCATAGATGACCAGCACGCCATTCTGAAGGAACGGGCCTTTATCAAAAAAGGCGATGTGGTGGTCAATACAGGCAGCCTGCCTATCGCAAACCACCTGCCTACCAATATGCTTAAGATCACGAAGATCGACTAATTGTTTACGATGATAGGGACTGGTGGTCACGGGCCGCCAGTATCCCTATTATCTTCTCCACCTCCTCCCTGTCCACCCGCACGGCAGACAGGTCTTCCTTCATGGCATCATTGACATATTCCATGACACTATGCACCGCAGTCCGTGCAGAAGTGTGGAACTCATTTGCATCCGTCTTTTCAGCCAGGTGAAGGATATTATCCGCCCGCACACCGGAACCAGGCATGATGATGATACGGTCATCCGCCTGCCTCACCAGTTCGTTGATCAGGACGGCCCCTTCCAGGGCAGTGGGTCGCTGGCCGGAGGTAAGTATCCGCTCACATCCTATGCTGATGATATCCTCCAATGCTTCAAAAGGATTGATGGCCCGGTCGAAAGCCCGGTGAAAAGTGACGCCCAAAGGATAGGCAAGCTCCACTAATTGCGCAGCCCTTCTTTTATCGATTGTGCCATCGGCATTCAACAGACCGATGACCACGCCATTGCACCCCACCTGTTTGCAGTAAGCCACTTCCTTTCGCATCGTGTCATATTCTTCATCCGAATAAAGAAAATCCCCTCCCCTCGGCCGGATAATGGGATAAAGATCGATATGCAATCTCTCCCTGGCAACCCGGATCGTACCTGGTCCGGGTGTGGTCCCCCCCTCTGCGGGACCGGCGCAAAGCTCGATCCTGTGAGCGCCTGCTTCCTGTGCCAGCAGCGCCGACACGAGGTCATAGCTGCATATTTCCAGTTTGAACGGCATGTTGTACTATTTTATCATTTCCGGATCAATACCAGCTCTTCGGCGTATACATTCTTTCTTCCTTATTGCTTTTTAACGCATAGCTAAAACCTTTCTGAATGGCGAAAGAGCCTACTTCCCCTTTTTTATTCAAAGCCAGAAAAGCTACCTGTATCTCTTTTGCTTTTTCTCCCTTTATCCGGATGATCCTCTCCACAGCCGCCTTGCAGGCCTGTTCGGGAGACAAACCCTGACGCATCAGCTCCACGACGGTGTGAGAGCCGCACATACGGATGACATCCTCTCCCTGTCCTGTTGCAGTACAGGCGCCTACCTCATTGTCCACGAAAAGTCCCGCCCCAATGATGGGAGAATCCCCCAGCCTGCCCCGCATCTTAAAACCCATCCCGCTGGTAGTACAGCTGCCGCTGAGATTGCCCGCCGCATCCATAGCTACCATACCGATAGTATCGTGATTCCAGTCACCATTGGACAAACGCGACGGCGCAGAAGGACCATGCCCTCCGGATCTTGTATTCTCTATGTTGATGATCGGCTTATATTCAGATTTCTTCAGCCATTGATCATAGGCTTTCTTCGCATCATCGGAAAGCTTTTGCTCTTCCAGGGGAAATCCCTCCGACACAGCAAACTGCTGGGCGCCGGAACCCACCAACATGACATGCGGGGTCTTTTCCATCACCCTTCGGGCCACAGATATGGGATGCTTGATACGTTCCAGGAAACCTACACTGCCACAGTTCCCCTTGTCATCCATGATACAGGCATCCAGTGTAACAATGCCATCACGGTCGGGATTGGCGCCCAGCCCCACACAACAATTGATGGAATCTTCCGTCACTCTTACACCTGCCTCTACGGCATCCAATGCCCTTCCGTTGCTGCCCAGGATCTTCCAGGCGCCGGCATTGGCAGCCAGCCCGGTATCCCAGGTGGAGATGACGATAGGATTACCCGTCACCGTGGGATAGGGAGCCCCTGCCTGTACCTTCCGGCTCACCAGCAGACCAAAAGAGCTAAAAATGGATGATCGTAAAAATTTCCTTCGATTGGACATATTGAAAACATTTATTGCTTTAGAGGGTCCGACAGGTTGCGGGATGCCATGAATGTATCCAGGTTTTGCCTGGCCTGGCGTCTTACTTTCCTGATAAGAAGGGGGGTCCCGCCCAACAGCAGACCTGGGAGCCCCAGCGCCTGGCGGCTCCAGTTCCAGAAGCTGAACTCATCCTGGTGCTCGATGATCTTTCCTTCGCTGAAAGTGAACGAAGCTTTGCACTTGTTGACGACACGCCGGCCGGTAGCGGGAAATGTATAGACCGCCGTCCAGCTGCAAGTTCCATGCTCGTCCACTGCAGTAATACCGCCGGCAGTGACCTCCAGGTCCTTTGCATTGCGCAGCAGCATCTCCCACATGGCGCCGACTTCCGCCCCTTCGAGGTTCTGAAAGACAGGGTCGTAGAAAAAGATCTCCTCATGGTAACAGTCGAGCATACCTTTCCAATCCCTTTTCCCAAAACAGTCGTAGAATTTCTTTATTAACTGTTCGTTCCGGTTCATACATTTGATGGCATAAAACTAAACTTCTCCCAAGACATGAGAAAACTTCTTTTTCTACTTCTTTTTTTCGTAGCGGGTAACATTGTGCTCGGTCAGGGTACAAGCCAGGACAGCGCCTGGATTCGTGAAAATTACTATAAAATAGAACGGACTATCCCCATGCGGGATGGAATAAAGCTGTTCACCTCTTTTTATATTCCAAAAGATACGACAGAGCGCCATCCAATTCTGCTGACCCGCACTCCTTATTCCTGCAGACCATACGGAGAAGATAAATGGAAGGACTTCGTTCCGGGTTATTTCCGCTACTATCTGCGGGAAGGATATATCATCGCCACACAGGATGTCCGCGGCCGCTGGATGAGCGAAGGCCAGTTCGTGGATGTACGCCCATTTATCAGGGACAAACGGTCGGATAAGGATGTCGATGAAGCCAGCGATACATACGATGCCATCGATTGGATGATCAAAAATATTCCTTACAACAACGGCAGGGTAGGCGTCACCGGCGGCAGCTATCCGGGGTTTTATGCGGCCATGGCGGCAGCCAGCGGACACCCGGCCTTAAAAGCAGTGAGCCCCCAGGCTCCTGTCACCGATTGGTTCATGGGAGACGACTTTCATCACAACGGCGCTTTTATGCAGATGGATGCATGGGCCTTCTATTCATCCTTTGGCAAACCACGGCCACAGCCTACAACGGTAGGGCCCACAAGCTTCGAATTTAATTCAAAGGACAACTATCAATGGTACCTGAAAACAGGCGCCCTGAAAAATATTATGCGCCTGACGGGAGACAGCATCGCCTTCTGGAAAGATTTGTACCGGCATCCCAACCGTGATGCCTGGTGGCAGGCGCGCAATGCCAGGGTAGCCATGTATGATATCAAGCCGGCCATGCTGGTGGTCGGAGGCACTTTTGACGCCGAAGATTGTTTCGGCGCCTGGAATCTTTTCAAAGCGGTAAAGGCGCAAAGCCCCACCACCAGCAGCCACCTGGTCATGGGCCCCTGGTACCATGGAGAATGGGTTTCCAATGACGGCACCCACCTGGGCAATATACAGTTTGGCTCCAACACGGCATTTTGGTATCAGAATACGATCGAACTTCCTTTCTTCAATTATTACCTCAAAGGCAAAGGCGCCGAACCGCAAATTGCCGCAGCCACCGTCTTTTTTACCGGAGAAAACACCTGGAAAACATTCGGTCAGTGGCCCCCGGCAGAACAAAAAGAACAGTCCCTGTATCTGCAATCCGGTGGAGCATTATCCTGGACCCCTCCCCCGGGCAGCAGCAACAGCTTTGACGAATACACCAGCGATCCCGCTCATCCCGTTCCTTATACAGAAGATGTTCACTTCGATCGTACCCGGGAGTATATGACGGATGATCAACGTTTTGCCTCCCGACGACCCGATGTGCTCGCCTACGAGACCCCCGTACTGACGGAAGACCTCACCCTGGGCGGCCCCGTCACTGCCGACCTGAAAGTTAGTCTCAGCGGCCAGGACGCGGACTTCATCGTCAAGATGATCGATGTCTTTCCGGACGATTTTACCTATGGCAATGAAACCCCGGCAGCACGCCGGGAAACACCCAGATCAGTACCCATGGGAGGCTACCAGATGCTGGTACGTGGCGAAGTGATGCGGGGCCGGTTCCGGGAAAGCTTTGAAAAACCCATGCCCTTTAAGCCCGGTAAAGTGGAGACAGTACGTTTTTATATCCCCGACGTCGCACATACCTTTAAAAAAGGACACCGGCTGATGGTGCAGATACAAAGCACCTGGTTCCCTCTGGTAGATCGAAACCCGCAGAAATTTGTCGATATTTATACCTGTGAAGACAGCGATTTCCAAAAAGAAAATATCCGTGTATTTCATGACGGCGGACACCCGTCCCAACTGATCTTACCGGTGATAAAATAATTTTTATGCGCAACCTTATCTTATTTCTTTTGCTGCCCATCGCCTGCAGCGCTCAAAATTTCGTAAAGGACCACTATATCAAACGTGAAGCCTACATCCCCATGCGGGATGGGGTACGCCTGTACACAGCGATCTATATTCCAAAGAATGAACAGGGAGGCCCCTACCCCTTCCTTATGGAACGTACCCCCTATTCAGCCGGTCCATACGGAGACAGCATCTACAGAGGCTCATTGGGTCCTAATGCCGCCTTATCCCGTGAACCGTTCATCTATGTCTACCAGGATGTACGGGGACGCTTTATGAGTGAAGGGAACTTCGAAGAGATGACACCGCATAGGGAAGGCAAAAAACCCGGCGACAAACAGACGGATGAAAGCTCGGACACCTGGGATACGGTGGATTGGCTATTGAAGAATATCCATAACAACAATGGACGGGTAGGGATATGGGGCATCTCCTACCCCGGGTTTTATGCTTCCGCCTCGCTGCCGGACGCTCACCCGGCCATCAAAGCCGTGTCCCCCCAGGCACCTGTTACGGATGAATTTATCGGGGATGACGTCAACCACAACGGCGCTTTTTTCCTGTTGGATAATTTTAGCTTCGATAACTTTTTCGATGTCAAACGTCCCGTTCCCGTAAAAGACTACGGCAGCAATATCTTCAACGTGGATATTCCCGACGCTTACCGGTTTTTCCTGCAATTGGGACCACTAAAGAATACCAATAAGCCGGAGTACTTTTCCAATAAAGGAAAGATATGGAACGAGTATCTGCAGCATTCAACTTACGACGCCTACTGGCGGGCCAGGAATATCCGGACACACCTTCAGCATATCCGGCCGGCCGTACTGGTAGTAGGCGGATGGTTCGATGCGGAAGACATGTTTGGCGCCCTGCGTACCTACGAAGCCATTGAAAAACAATCCCCTGGCAATGACAACCATATCATCATGGGGCCGTGGACACACGGAGGATGGGCAACAGGTACCTGGAATCGATACGGCCCTTTGGATTTCGGTCAGAATGTCAATGAATATTATCACGAGCTGGAAACCAAATTTTTTAATCACTATTTAAAGGATTCCACCGCCCCCGAACTGTCGGAAGCGACAGTCTTCGAAACAGGCACGAATCAATGGAAGCATTACGACACCTGGCCGCCAGCCGAAGCACACTCAGTGAAATTCTACCTGCGCGCCGGCGGAAAACTGTCTACAGAAGGTAAGGCAGCCCCCGCCAGTACAACTGCAGGATATGATGAATACATCAGCGATCCCGCTCATCCCGTTCCCTATATCGAGGGAGTGCGTGGTGGAAGAGACAATCAATACGTGGTGGCAGATCAGCGCTTTGCAGCCCAACGACCGGACGTCCTTTGCTATGAGTCGGCCCCCCTGCCCCGGGACCTTTCCGTCACAGGGCGGCTCAAAGCGGACATCTTTCTTTCTTCCACAGGTACGGATGCGGACCTGGTAGTAAAAGTGATCGACGTGCTGCCCGATGGCTTCCAGCGGCAGGTAAGGGCAGACATATTCCGTTGTAAATTCCGGAACAGCTTTGAAAAGCCGGAGCCATTGGTGTCGGGAAAAGCAACAGAAGTAACTTTCGACATGAATGAGATAGCACACACTTTTAAACAAGGCCATCGCCTGATGGTACAGGTACAGAGCAGTTGGTTTCCCCTGGTGGATATGAACCCGCAAACCTTTGTCAATATCCCCACCTGCGACGCAGCGGATTTCAAAAAAGCCGCCATCCGCATCTATCACGATCCCACCCATCTTTCAGCCATTACACTACCTGTATTGGCTCATTAACTGGCCGGAAAGAAACTTTATTTGCTGTATTGCTATCCTTTCGGTAAATTAGTTGAGCCTCAAAATTGCTCATCTAAATATACGCACATGGAATCGACTATCTCCATCGAACAGTTTAAGGAGGAGTTACAATCATGGAAAAGTGAGCTCTCCTCCATCAAAGAAGAAATCCGCACCTTTGAACAACATCTCGAACAACTCGCCTGCAAACATCTCCCCAAAGAACTTTTAGCTGAAGTTGAGCACTTCCAGAATCTATTTATTTGCCAGAAGGAAGTGATCGATAAACTCCGGCACGATCTTCCCGATTCCCGCAATAAAGTGGAGAACATCTTTCATGAGCTTCGTCAGATGAATGAAGAATCCAACTGGGAAGCCGCAGAAGGACTGGAAAGCCGTATGGATACTTTTCGTAGAATATACATAGAGATAAAACAGGATTTTCACCGGTTTGAAGCAGAGTGGATGTAGTGCAATTTCCTTACATTCGCTCATGCAAACATTCAGACCCTTCATTGTCCTCGCCTTACTATGCGCAGGAATGGTTTCTTATGCCCAGCATCCAGCCATCATCCCCCAGCCCGTTAACACCCAATGGATGGAAGGCTTCTTTACAATCGACCCCCATACCGTATTGGTAGCCGATACTTCAGACGGCCCATCCATCCGTTTTTTTAATGACTATCTGCAGGAGATCTACGGGTTTCACCTGAGTACCGCCGGCAAGGACAGACAGCCCGCCTCCGGCTATATCCGGCTGTACAATCACCCTGACAAAGATCCCGGCATTGTCCCCGCTCCGGAAGGACGTTATACCCTGAAAGTAAGTTCGGGCTCCGTCGTCATCAGGGGAGATACGCATACCGGGGTCTTTTACGGCATACAAACCCTGCTGCAATTACTGCCTGTAAGCCCCTATGTCATGTTGCCTGCAGGCCCCGGCATCCGCAACAATTCCGGGTTAAAAATACCTGCCGTATCCATCGAAGATTATCCACGTTTTGCCTATCGTGGGCTGATGCTGGACGCGGGACGCCATTTCTTCCCCGTTGAATACGTCAAGAAATACATCGACTACATCGCCCTTCATAAGATGAACTATTTCCACTGGCACCTGACGGAAGACCAGGGCTGGCGCATAGAGATCAAAAAATATCCCCGTCTCACGGAAGTAGGCGCCTGGCGAAGCGGAACCATCATCGGGCATCATCCCGGAACAGGTAATGACAGCACACCGCATGGCGGCTTTTACACACAGGAGCAAATAAAGGAAGTGGTAAAATATGCAGCAGACCGCTATATCACCATCCTCCCCGAGATAGAAATGCCGGGCCATTCTTCCGCTGCACTGACTGCATATCCCTACCTGGGCTGCACAGGGGGTCCCTACCATGTCCAGCAGACATGGGGCGTCTTCAGAGACGTTTACTGCGCCGGCAATGACAGCGTTTTCCAGTTCCTGCAGGACGTGCTGGACGAAGTACTCCCGCTTTTCCCCGGTAAATACATCCACATCGGTGGCGACGAATGCCCCAAGGACAGCTGGAAGCAATGCCCCAAATGCCAGCGGCGTATCAAAGAGAATGGACTCAAGGACGAGCACGAATTACAGAGCTATTTTATACAACGTATCGAAAAATACATCAACTCCAAAGGCAAACAGATCATCGGCTGGGATGAGATCCTGGAAGGCGGACTGGCCCCGAATGCTTCGGTGATGAGCTGGCGTGGAGAGCAAGGCGGCATCGATGCCGCCAAACAAAACCATGATGTCGTCATGACCCCGGGTGAATACGTATACTTCGACCATGCACAGCTGCAGAACGACGACTCCCTCACTATCGGAGGTTATCTGCCCGTAGATAAAGTCTACCAGTACGAGCCGGTGCCCGCAGGACTGACGCCCGAAGAAGCAAAACATATCAAAGGCGCACAGGCCAATCTCTGGACGGAATATATCACCAACCCCCGGAAAATAGAGTACATGATCTTTCCCCGCCTGAGCGCTCTCAGCGAGGTATTGTGGAGTCCAAAACAGCAACGCAGCTGGCCGGACTTCGAAAAGCGCCTTCAAACTCAATACATCCGTTACCAGCTCTGGAAAGCCAACTATTACAGGGCCTACATGCCCCCCGCCGACACATTGGTCAGAAAAAAACTGGCGCAATGGCAGGATAGCAAGTTCGGCCTGCTCATGCACTGGGGCACCTATAGTCAATGGGGCATCGTTGAAAGCTGGAGCATCTGCCCGGAAGACGAAGGTTGGACTGAACGTCGCGGTCCCTATAGCAGCAACTATTACGATTATCTGAAAGCATACAAGAACCTTCAGACTACCTTCAACCCCACCCATTTCGATCCTGCCAAATGGGCCAGGGCAGCCAAAGAAGCGGGTATGAAATACGTGGTCTTCACCACCAAACACCACGATGGATTCTGTATGTTCGATACCAAACAGACAGATTATAAAGTCACATCACCCAAAACTCCCTTCTCTTCCAACGCTCATAGCAATGTCGCAAAAGAGGTCTTTGATGCTTTTCGTAAAGAAGACTTTATGATCGGAGCTTACTTTTCCAAACCAGACTGGAATAGTGATCAGTACTGGTGGCCTTATTTCCCTCCTAAAGACAGGAATGTAAACTACGACCCGGCTAAGCACCCAGAACACTGGCAGGCTTTTAAAGACTATACTTACAAACAGATAGAGGAGCTGATGACGGACTATGGCAGAATGGACCTGCTCTGGCTGGATGGCGGATGGGTACGACCGCTGTATACCATCGACCCCTCCATCGACTGGCAGAAAAATATACCCTATGACCAGGACATTGATATGGCAGGGATCGCGGGCATGGCACGCCAGCATCAGCCCGGCCTTATCGTAGTAGATCGTAGTGTACCGGGAGAGTTTGAAAACTACACCACGCCTGAACAGCAGGTACCGGCCCACCCCATGCAAGACCCCTGGGAATCCTGTCTCACCATGGGCAACTCCTGGAGCTATGTCCCGAACGATCATTATAAATCCGCTACCCAGCTGATCCATCTGCTGGTGAAGATCGTATCGAGGGGAGGAAATTTTCTCCTGAATGTAGGACCGTCGCCGGACGGAGAATGGGACGATACGGCTTACAGCCGCCTGCAGGAAATAGGCGCCTGGATGAAGATCAATGGAGAAGGCATTTATAACAGCAAGCCCCGCAGACCCTATTCTTCCGGGGACAATATCTTTCTGACCCAGTCGAAGGACGGCGCTGCCACCTACGCTTTTTACACGGATGTTACCCTGCCTGCCGAGATAAGCATCGATGGATTGACAGTGCCGGCAAAAAGTAAAGTATCCCTGTTAGGCAATAAGGGCAATCTGAAATGGCGGCAGGAAGGTAAAAAGCTGACGATACTCATCCCCGCGGCACTGCAAAACAAAGTGATAGGACAACATGCGTTGACCTTCAAGATAAATTAAAAGAAGAAGGCGGGGTAGTCCCCGCCTTTCCTTTTGTTTTGAATGGTGCTCGAACACGTAGTTCAGATAGTCAGCATTATGGATGATCTTGTATAATAATTTCATCACCCTGCCGGATGACCGCAAAATCCGTCGTAGCTTCCAGGGACTCCAGCAGAATATTCAGGTTGTCATTCGGCATAATGCCGGATACCGTCCTGGCCGTCACTGTCTCACCCACCAGCCGCACAGTCACACCATACTGCTCTTTTATGATGGATACGACATCCCTGATCGGGGTGTTTTCAAACCACAATTTGTGGCCTTTCCAGGCGACGAGGCTGTCCTGCTTCACTGATCTTTTCACCAGCTGATCGTTGTTATATTCCGCAAAATCCCCAGGCGCCATCTGCAGCTCCTTTCCCTCCATTGTATGCAATGTCACACTGCCTTCCTGCAGCATAACACTGGCCTTCCCAGGACGATTCATAACATTGAATTTAGTACCAGTGACAATGACATCCATACGACCGGCATGTACAATAAAACGGCTTTTCAGGGGCGTTCTGCTGACGTGAAAAAAAGCTTCTCCTGTAAGCCATACCTCTCTGTCCTTTCCATCCGTCCATCCGGACAAATAAGTGACCCGGCTGTCTGCATTGACAATCACCTCCGTCCCATCAGGCAATTTATTTTCTTTTATTTCTTCATAAGTCGTGTGAAGTGCCGAACGATGTCCCCGGATAAAGTAAACACCTGCGGTCAGAACAAGGACACTGGCAGCTGTCATCCACCACCTGCGACTAAAGGAGACGGTTGGCGCCTGTGCCCTTTTTATTTTTTCCAGGAGACGTTTTTCGGCCCGCGTAAGCTGACTGTTCAGAAGTTCCGCTTCATTCAAATACAACGACTGGAGAAATTCTACAGCTTGCTGTACACGCGGCCCGCTGCCGGGATTACCGGCCATCCATTGTTCCCATTGCCGCGTAGCACGGATATCCGTCTTAAAATACCAGGAGAGGAACCTATCATCGCACAAAATGTCCTCCACACCGGTATAATTTTTCGACATACAAAATAGTTTCCTTATGTACTCTGTACCCCGAAAAGATGTCTTGTAATGCCCGCTGGTTGCTTTTTTTTGACAAAAAAGCCCTGGATCACTTATCCCACCAGACCCGGGAGGTCATTCTATCCCCATTGCCAAGACGGGCAGCAGCGGCATTGTAATGAGCCGCATTGGTGGAAGCCTCGCTTTGGGGATAGGTAAAACGGCGGGGAATGCTTCCTGCTGTGACATTTCCGGGATAGTTGACAGGGGTCAGAACAGGATAATTGCTTCGTCTCCAATTCGCAAAACATTCATTTTCATCCATAAATCCAGCCACCCAATATTGTTCGTTTATCTGCTGAAGAGCATGGGCGGGATCATACGGATGACGGGTCAGCCAGTCGTTGATCAGGTCGGCAGACGGTCCGGCGCCGGCCTGGCTGCCTAACTGCTGCATGGCAGCTTTTACCCCGGCTGTATAATGACCTGCCGGATCATCACTTATCCATCCTCTCGTAGCAGCCTCGGCCAAAAGGAGCTCCGTTTCCCCGCAGGTGAGAAAAAAGGTGGGCGCTTCCAGCCGGGAGAATGTATAACGGTTGACAACGGAATAATCATTCTGGTTACCAGTCCAGTTCGCCGCCCTGGCCAGGTCATAAGCGCTTCCGCTGTTGGGTGGGTCATACCCGTTTGGCTGCCCCAGCTGACGGGAAAAGCTGGTATCTCCCTTATCGGCAGGCGCCAGCGGATCAGCACAGACAGTAGCAAGATAAGACAGGCGTGGATCACCCGTATTTCGCAGAAAGCCGACAAAGGTCTCGCTGAGACGATAGCCGGCCGGATCATTGCCCAGGAGAATAAGACCGGTACCATTGACCACGGGAGTGCCCGTGACATTCTCATGATGCAGGACAGCATTATCCGTATTGCTGCTCATCACACCGCCCTGTACAGCGGTCTGCACCCACACCCGCGCCATAGCCGGATCGACCTTGCTCAGACGCATAGCCACGCGAACCATCTCGGAATAGGCAAACTTTTTCCAGGCAGCCGGATCACCCTGGTATAAAAGATCGGCGGCGCCTATCGAATTTGCCTTGCCCGGGTCCAGGTGCCCGGCAGCATCCTTTAACTCTTTTAGCAGATCGGGATAAATGTCCTTTTG